>Ga0209148_1000112_pt1 | contig 197101 bp, 173 predicted proteins | sample AraplaCol_mMF_r2_2_FD_184288 | JGI IMG/M metagenome (GOLD analysis project Ga0209148, IMG submission 184288) | Arabidopsis root microbial communities from North Carolina, USA - plate scrape CL_Col_mMF_r2 (SPAdes) (version 2) | ecosystem: Host-associated > Plants > Roots > Endosphere | place...
CATAACGTGCCGCCAGCGGCGCCATATCGCCGCGGCCCTCCTTCAATGGGTTGCCGGGCGAGACCAGCCACCACAATTCGGTGAGACCCAGCCGCTCGATGGCCTCGAGGCTGATGCGGCGGTGCCCGGCATGCGCGGGATTGAAGGATCCGCCGAGGAGGCCGGTGGGGATCAAGATTCGCGAACCACTAACTCCGTTCGCCCTGGGTTTGTCGAAGGGCTGTCTTTCATCTTCCGCAAAGGGAAGGACAGTGCTTCGACAAGCTCAGCACGAACGGTAGGTGTGTGAACGGTGTATTCCTGATTCAAGGCCGTGCCTGGCCCGTGCCCCTGACCAGCCATTTGTAGGTGGTGAGCCCTTCGAGCGCGACAGGGCCGCGCGCGTGGAGGCGACCGGTGGCGATGCCGATTTCGGCGCCCAGCCCGAACTCGCCGCCGTCGGCGAACTGGGTGGAGGCGTTCCAGGCGACGATCGCGCTGTCGACCTGGTTGAGGAAGCGCTCGGCGGTGGCGGCGTCTTCGGTGACGATCGCGTCGGTGTGGTGCGATCCGTGCCTGGCGATATGCGCCATCGCTTCGTCCACGCCGTCGACGAACTTCGCCGACAGGATCGCGTCGAGATATTCGGTGTCCCAATCCGCGTCGCTGGCGGCAACGGCGCGGGGCTCGATCGCGCGGATCTCATCGGTGCCGCGCAGCTCGCAGCCCGAATCGGCGATCGTTGCCAGGACCGGTTTGGGATCGGCGAAGGCGCGGTCGATCAGCAACGTTTCCATTGCCCCGCAAATCCCGGTGCGCCGCATCTTGGCGTTCAGCGCGAGCTCGCGCGCCATCGCCGGATCGGCGGCCTTGTCGATGTACAGGTGGACGATGCCGTCAAGATGCGCGAGCACGGGCACCTTGGCTTCGGCCTGGACGCGCGCGACCAGGCTCTTGCCGCCGCGCGGCACGATGATGTCGATCAGCCCGGCGGCGGTGAGCATCGCGCCGACCGCGGCGCGGTCCGACACCGGCACCAGCTGGATCGCGTCCTCGGGCAGGCCCGCTTCGATCAGGCCTTGCTGGAGGCAGGCGTGGATCGCGCCATTGCTCGCGCGCGCTTCGGTTCCGCCGCGCAGGATCGCGGCATTGCCCGCCATCATCGCCAACCCGCCGGCGTCGGCGGTCACGTTGGGGCGGCTCTCATAGATGATCCCGACCACACCCAACGGCACGCGCACGCGGGTCAGCACCAACCCGTTGGGACGCGTGGTGCGATCGATCTCCTGCCCGACCGGATCAGGCAGCATCGCGACCGCTTCCAGGCCCGCGGCGATGCCCTCGATCCGCTGGGACGTGAGCTTGAGCCGGTCGAGCATCGCGCCGGTCAGCCCATTGGCCTCGCCGCGCGCCATATCCTCGCCATTGGCCGCCAGAATCGTGGCTTCGCCGGCGCGCAACGCCTTGGCCGCCGCGACCAATGCCGCCGCCTTGGTCGCGGTCGGCGCGAGCGCCAGCACCGCCGAGGCGGCGCGTGCGCGCCGTCCCATCTCCTGGATGAGGGCCTGTGCGTCGATCGGCGTTGCTTCGGTCATAATCATTTCCCCTAAGCAGAAACGGGCTTCTCCGTCCATGCGAACGGGTTAAGAAGACTGGATGAGCGAAGCAGGGGATGGCATCGGGTCCTTGGCGACGGGTGCGCTTTGGGCGGGCGCGTTCGAAGGGCAAGCGGGTACGCATGACGCGCACGAGGGCGGCGCCTGCGCCAATTGCGGAGTTGAACGGGTCGGGGCTTATTGCCATGCTTGCGGCCAGCCGGGGCATCTCCACAAGAATCTGATGGGGCTGGTGCACGACATCGCGCACGGCGTATTCCATTTCGACGGCAAGGTCTGGCGCACCTTGCCGATGCTCGCCTGGCATCCCGGCGAGCTCACGCGGCGCTATGTCGACGGCGAGCGCGCCAAGTTCGTCTCGCCGATGGCGCTGTTCCTGTTTTCGGTCTTCCTGATGTTCGCGGTGGTCTCCAACCTGGCGCAGCCGCATGCCAAATCGACCGCAATCCCGCCGCACGGCGGCGTCGATACCGCAATATTGTACAAGCAGGATCAGGCCCGGTTGGCGGCGCTGCAGGCGGCGCGGGCCAAGGTTGCCGGCACGCCCGCGGCGGCCCCTCTCGACACGCAGATCGGCGCGCTGAAAGAAGAGATGAACGGCCTCGCGATCGGACTGACGGCGCGCGACGCCTTCGTCCAGCCGGTCGCGAACGCGCCCAGGAAGGTCCATCTCGACACGGGCTGGCGCTGGCTCGACCGGAGCGTGGGCCATATGTCGCAGAACCCGGAGCTGACGCTCTACAAGCTCAAAAGCTATGCTTATAAATATAGCTGGGCCTTGATCCCGATCTCGCTGCCCTTCATCTGGCTACTCTTCGCGTTCCGGCGCGATGTCGGGCTCTACGATCATGCCATCTTCTCGATCTATTCGCTGAGCTTCATGTCGCTCGGCGTGGTCGCTTTGACGCTGTTTGGCCGGCTCGGCATATCGACCGCGATCGTCTCCTTGCTCGCGATCTTCGGTCCTCCGGTGCACATGTACCGCCAACTCAAGGGAACGTACCGGCTCGGACGCTTTGGAGCCTTTTGGCGGATGGTTGCGCTGCTGGTGATCACGCTGATCACCTCATCGCTCTTCATCTCATTCCTTTTCTACATGGGCAGCGAATGATCCGATCCCGCGCGGAAGGCGCTCCGCCGTTCCCGTGACGGCGGCGCGCGCTACTACTTGAATAGAGCCTGATTCACGCTTTCGGCGGAAGCGCAAAATGCTTCCACCGAAAACGATCGGGCTCTGGGTCATTCGTTTGGAATCTGCCAGCGATACCGGTCGGTCCGCTGCGCGGAAACGGGATTGCCGTCGACGTCGCGGGCGGGCGTGAAGCGTGCGCGCTGGCTGTACAGGCGGCAGGTCGCGTCATCGAGCAACCTGCTGCCGCTCGATTGCGTGACGAGGCAGGAGCGGACGCGTCCATCGGTTCCGATCATGACCGAGATGATGACGGTCCCCTGCACTTCCTGGCGGAGCGCCGCGGTCGGATAATCGTCGGTGGTGATCCAGTTGCGCCAATTCCGTTCGGGCACCGCACCGGCTGCCTGGCTCGGGCGGATGGGTTCGGGCTGCGGTATCGCGACCGGGCCGCGGTCGCCGCCGCCGACCGTGCCGATCGGTCCGTCGAGATTGGGCTTCTGGAGCGGCGTGGCATCCGCCTTGAGCGGGTCGTCCGGTTTGGGGATCGGGTTCGTCGCGACCGGTTGTTTGGTGCGCTGCGTCTCGACCGGCTTAGGCTCCGGCCGCGGAGGCTCCGTCGGCACGTTGACGACGGTAATGGGAGGAGCCCTGCGGATCACCCCGGTATAGCCGAGACCAACCAACAAGGCGTAGCCCACCGCCACATGCACGCCGACGACCGCGGCGACGCTGGCGGGATTCCTCCTCCGGGATTGCTCGAGATAAGACATGGCGCACTCCTCTCACGCGGGAATGCCGTGGCGGATCGAATGTCCATCATGCGGCACTCGCTGGAGGAAAATTCCTCTTGTGATGATATATTGTCAAGCTGAAAGCGTATCCAATTCGCTTACCGTTCCTTAGCTCGATCCTTGTTGATTGGATTCCGCGCGCAGTGTCGCAGGCAGGGTCAGAAAGGCGGTCAAGCCCGCGGCGATCGCAAGCCCGGCGCCGACCAACGCCGCGCCGTGGAACGCCGCGATCAGTCCCGGCCCCGATTGCGCGATCACCGCACCCGCCAGCGCGGTCGCCATCAGTCCGCCGGTGCGCGCGATCGCGCTGTTGAAGCCCGATGCGGTGCCGGCATATTCATCTTCGACCGACGACAGGACCGCGGTGGTGAGCGGTGCGACCGCGCCCGCCATGCCGAGCGCGAGCACGCACATGCCTGGCAGGATGCTCGTCCAGAAGCTGGCATGCGGATCGGCGCGCACCAGCAAGGCGAACCCCGCCCCGCAGACGATCGGGCCGATCGTGAGCGGCCAGCGTGGGCCGATCGTTTCCGCGACGCGCCCCATCAGCCGCGATCCGCCGCCGATCAGGATCGAGAAAGGCAGCAAAGCCGCGCCCGCGCTGAGCGGCGAATAGCCGCCTCCGACGATCAGCATGTAAGGCAGGAGCAGGATCAGCCCGCCCATCGCTCCGTAGAGCAGGAAGGTGACCAGGGTCAGCCCGCCGAATGCGCGCGAGCCGAACAGGCCGAGCGGCATCATCGCCTTGTCGCCCTGGGCATGCTCGGCCCACACGAACAAGCCGAGCGCGATCAGCCCGCCTACCAGCCCGATCCAGCTCGTGCCGCTCATATGGTGCGTGCTCGACCACAAAGTGAGCGCCCAGGTCAGCCCGAACAAAGCGAGCGTCGCGAGCGAGGCGCCGCGCCAGTCGAGGCTGCGCTTGCCCTCGCCGCTCTCGCGCACAGCCAGCACGGCGATCAGGATCGCGAGCGCGCCGAAGGGCAGGTTGATGTAGAAGATCGCGCGCCAGCCGACATTGTTGATCAGCCATCCGCCCAGCGGCGGCCCGATCGCGGCCGAGATCGCGCTGACCGCGGCCCATGTGCCTACCGCGCGGCCCTTGGCGGGGCCGCTGAACGTATGGCTGAGCAGAGCGAGGCTGTTGGGAAGCAGGATCGCGGCGCCCAATCCCTGCACCGCGCGCGCGGCGAGCAGCAGGCCGATGCCCGGCGCCAGCGCGCAGCCGACCGAGGCGAGCAGGAACAGCCCGATGCCGAGGATGAGCAGGCGCCGCCGCCCATAATGGTCGCCTGCCGCGCCGCCCATCAGCAGCAAGGCCGAAAGCGGCAGCGTATAAGCGTTCATCGTCCATTGCAGGTCGGCCGCCGCGCCGCCGAGGCTGCGCCCGATTGCGGGCAAGGCGACATTAACCACCGATCCGTCGATGAAGGCGAGGCTCGAGGCGAGGATGCAGGTGACGAGCGTCCAGCGGGGATGGGAGGTGCGCATTGCGGTTTCGGCTTGATCGCGGGCCAATCGTCTTCCCCTTGCTGATCGACAGGGGCTAACATCTGTCCATGAAATTTTACAGCGATACGCTGCCCGCCGCCGCCGACCTTTATGGCGACATCGAGCCCGCGCCCCGCGTCGGGGTGCGCGATTATCTGCCCGGCTTGCTGGTTGCGCTGCTGGCGAGCCTGGCCTCCGCCTATCTCGCCGAACATTATGGCGCGCCACTGACCTTGATGGCGTTGCTGGTCGGGCTCGCGCTCAATTTCCTCAGCGGTGACAAGCGCCTGCTGCCCGGCCTCGCCTTCGCCTCGCGCACCTTGCTGCGCGTGGGTATCGTGCTGGTCGGCGCGCGCGTGACGCTCGCCCAGATCGCGGGACTGGGCTGGGTCGCTTTGCTTGCGATCCTGGCGATCGTCGCCTGCGCGATGGGGACGGGCGTGCTCGCCGCGCGCAGGCTCGGCTTCGGTGCGGCGTTCGGCGCGCTCGCGGGCGGCGCGGTCGCGATCTGCGGCGCATCGGCGGCGCTGGCGCTCGCGACGATATTGGGCGAACGCCGCGTCAATCAGGCGCAGCTCGCGCTCGTGCTGGTCGGCATCTCGGCGATGAGCGCGGCGACGATGGTGCTCTATCCGATCCTGTGCCACCATCTCGGCTTCGACGACCGGCAGGCAGGATTCGTGCTGGGCGCCGCGATCCACGACGTCGCCCAATCGCTCGGCGCGGGCTATTCCTTCTCGCAAGGCGCCGGGCAGAATGCGGCGATCGTCAAGCTGACCCGCGTCGCTTTGCTCGCGCCCGTGCTGGCGATCACCAGCCTTTTCTTCCCCGGAGAGGATGGCAATCGCGCCAAGGCGCTCAACATCCCCTGGTTCGTGATCGGCTTCTTCGCGCTCGCCGCGATCAACTCGACCGGCGTGGTGCCGGCCAAAGTGGGCGAGGGTGCGACCATGCTGGCGACCGGTCTGCTCGTCTGCGCGGTCACCGCGACCGGCATCCGTTCGCCGATGCAGACCCTGCTCCAGTCAGGGCCCAAGCCGCTGCTGATCATCCTGATCGCGAGTTTGGTGGCGCTGGTGCTGGCCTGTGCGACGGCGGGGCTCCTGCTGCTCTAAACCTTGTCGTCCCCCCGGACTTGGTCCGGGGTCCACTCCGCGGCTTAGCTTCAGCCTCCCGGTGGATGCCGGAACAAGTCCGGCATGATGACTAAGCCAAATAAAAAGGGCGGCCCGAGAGCCGCCCTTTCCATTCGCTTGCTTGGGATCGCTACGCGCCCGCAGGTGACGGCTCGCCGCCCCAATTGCCGCCGCGACGACGGCTCTTGGGGATGGAGGAGCCGCCCGCGGCGAGCTTGCGTGGCGCCTTGTTCGACGAATCCTCGCGGCCGATATCCTCGCCCCTGATCGCGCGCTTGGCTTCCTCGCCGTTGAGCGTCTCATATTCGAGCAACGCCGCCGCGAGGCGATGCAGTTCGTCGAGATGATCGGTCAGCACCTGGCGCGCGCGGCCTTCGCCTTCCTCGACCAGGCGGCGAATCTCGCTGTCGATCAGGCGGGCCGTGTCTTCGGACATATGCTGGTTGCGCGACACCGAATGGCCGAGGAACACCTCGTCCTGATTGTCGCGGTAGCGCAGCCAGCCGAGCTTCTCGCTCATGCCATATTCCATGACCATCGAACGCGCCATGTCGGTCGCCTGCTGGATGTCGTTGGACGCGCCGGTATTGAGCTCGTCCTCGCCATAGATCAGCTGCTCGGCAATGCGCCCGCCGAAGCAGAGCGCAAGCCGCGCCTTCATCTGCTTCATCGTCATCGAATAACGATCGCGCTCGGGCAGGTTCCACGTCACGCCCAGCGCGCGGCCGCGCGGGATGATCGTCACCTTGTGGAGCGGATCGCAGCCCGGAACGTGCAGCGAGACGAGCGCGTGGCCGGCCTCGTGATAGGCGGTCGCCTTCTTCTCGTCCTCGGTCATGACCATCGATTTGCGCTCGGCGCCCATCATGACCTTGTCCTTGGCCTCTTCGAACTCGCGCATCGCGATCAGGCGCTTGCCCTTGCGCGCGGCGAGCAAAGCCGCCTCGTTGGCGAGATTGGCGAGGTCCGCGCCGGAGAAACCGGGCGTGCCGCGCGCGATCGTGCGCGGATCGACGTCGGGCGCCAGCGGCAGCTTCTTCATATGGACGGCGAGGATCTTCTCGCGGCCCTCGATATCCGGGCGCGGCACCACGACCTGGCGGTCGAAGCGGCCAGGACGCAGCAACGCCGGGTCGAGCACGTCGGGACGGTTGGTCGCGGCGATGATGATGATGCCTTCGTTCGCCTCGAAGCCGTCCATCTCGACCAGCAGCTGGTTCAAAGTCTGCTCGCGCTCGTCATTGCCGTTGCCCAGGCCCGCGCCGCGATGGCGGCCGACCGCGTCGATCTCGTCGATGAAGACGATGCACGGCGCGGACTTCTTGGCCTGCTCGAACATGTCGCGGACGCGGCTCGCGCCGACGCCGACGAACATCTCGACGAAATCGGAACCCGAGATCGTGAAGAAGGGAACCTTCGCCTCACCCGCGATCGCGCGGGCGAGCAAAGTCTTGCCGGTGCCGGGCGAGCCGACCAGCAAGGCGCCCTTGGGGATCTTGCCGCCGAGACGGGCGAATTTGGACGGATCGCGCAGGAAATCGACGATTTCCTGCAATTCCTCGCGCGCCTCGTCGATGCCGGCGACGTCGTCGAAGGTGACGCGGCCCTGCTTCTCGGTCAGCATGCGCGCGCGGCTCTTGCCGAAGCCCATCGCGCCCGAGCCCGCATTCTTCTGCATCTGGCGCATGATCACCCAGCCGATCCCAACCAGGATCAGGAAGGGCATCGAATTGACCAGGATCACCTGCCACAGGCTGGCCTGTTCGCCCGGACGCGCGCGGAACGTCACGCCCTTGCCCGACAGGCGCTGGATCAAGGTCTGATCGTTGGGGGCGTAGGTCTTGAACGCGGTGCCGTTGGTGAACTTGCCCGTGATCACGCCGTCGCCGATATCCGCCTCGCGCACCGAACCCGCGTCGACGTCGGAGAGGAACTCGGAATAAGCGAGGCTCTCGCCCGTCGTGCCCTTGCCGCTCCCCTCGAACAGGGAAACGAACAATACGATCGCCAGAATCACGCCCAGCCAGATGGCCGCGTTCTTCACCAGCGGGTTGCCGCCTTGCGGCTCCTTGTCGTCCTTCATGCGCGCGTCAGCCTTTCGTCAGGCTATTAAATAGGCATGCACAGGTTAATGGCAATGGAACAGCTTTCATCAGGGTTGCTCTTGCAAGACGTCACGCCCGGCGGCGTGCCGCAGCTCGGCTAACGCGCCAAAGCGGGCCAGGGGCGCATCGAAATCCGGCCAGGGTCGCAACTTTACCCATATCGAGCGCGTGGAGCAGCCGATCGAGCGAATCGCCGCGCAGCTCGGCGCCTGGCGCAAGCCGCGCGAACAGCAGTAGGAGCAGCCGCCGGCGCAGGTCACGCGGCAGGCCCGATGCGTCGAGCGTGGCTTCATCCGCCCCGAATCGGATTCGCGCTTCGGCAAGCTCCGCCGCGGCCCAGGCCAGCGCCTCCTCCGCCTCCGCCAGATGGCTTGCGGCGGCGGCCATGCGCTCCGCGTCGGGCCAGCCGCCGGCGAGCAAGGCGCGCGCGCGGGTCCGATCGTAGCGCGGATCGATATTGGACGGATCGCGCACCGGCTCGAGATCCGCAGCGGCGACCACTTGCTCCAGCTCCACCTTGGTCCAGCCGAGCAAAGGGCGGATCAGCGTCACGCCGGGCGCCTCGGCGAGCGGGCGTGACCGGCGGATGCCGGCCAGTCCGCCCAGGCCGGCGCCGCGTGCCAGCCGCATCAGCAATGTCTCGGCCTGGTCGTCGGCATGATGCGCGGTGGCGAGCCAGGCGATTCCCTGCTCGATCGCCCAGGAACCGAGCGCGGCATAACGCGCCTTGCGCGCCGCGGCCTGCACGCCCGCCGGATCGTCCGCCACGGTGACGCGCAGGATCGCGTGGGGAATGTCGCGGGCTTCGCAGAGCGCGGCGACCATCGCCGCCTCATCGGCCGATTCGCGTCTCAGGCCGTGATCGACCGTCGCCGCCGAAACCAGTCCCGGGCGGGCGGCCTCGGCCAGCAGCAGCAAGGCGAGGCTGTCGGGCCCGCCCGAAACCGCGATCCCGATCCGGCCGGGCGGCACGAGCGCGTCGAGCCAGCCCACGAAACGGTCGCGCCGCTCGGTCGTCAGCGCGGCGCGCCCATCCATCGCATCACTTGCACTTGGCTTCGGCGCGCGCGGCGGTGACTCGCGTCTTGAGCGAGCCCGTGAGCTTGTCGGGATAGGCAGAGGCGAGCTCGTCATAGACGCGGCACGCGTCGGTCGGCTTCTTGAGCTGGATCAGCGCCTGGCCAAGGAAATAAAGGCTCTCGGGCGCGCGCTCGCCATGGGGATTGGCGGTGTAGTTTGCGGCGAAGGCTTCCGCCGCACGCGCGGGCTGGCCATCGTCGAGATAGGCACGGCCGAGCAGATTCTGCGCATAGCTGGCGCGCTTGTGCTTGGGATATTTCTTGGCGACGGCGGCGAGCGCGGCCTCGGCCTGCGGATATTTCTTTTGCGACCAGAGCTTGTAGCCCGCCATATAGGCGTCTTCGGCCGGATCGCCCGTCGCCGGGCCGGCAGTGCCGGCGTCGGTGGTGGTCGTATCGTCGGCGACCACCGGAGCGGGCTTGGCCGGCACGGGCCTGGTGGCGGGCTTGGCCGGTGCGCCCGGTGCGGTCTTGACGGGCGTCACGGTCGAGAAAGGCTTGGTGCCTTTGGGCGGCAGGCCGTCCGCCGTGGCGGGTACAGTGTCAATCGGCGCGCTCGCGTCGGCCGGTTGCGCGGGCGCCGCGGCGGCTTCCAGCGCCTTTAGCCGGGTCGCGAATTCCTGCCGATCCTGGGCCGATTGCTGCGACAGCAGATCGAGCCGATGTTCGTCCTGCTCCACCTGCCCGGTCAGTTGCGCGACCGATTTTTCGAGCGCGTCGACGCGTGCGCTGAGGTCGTTGAGCGGGGAGCTGGCGGGCATGCCGACCGTCACCTGCGTCTCGGGCCGCGCAATTTCCGGCGCCTGGAAAGCGGCGTCGCCGCCGGGGAAAACCTTGCGCTGGACCGCCTTCAGCTGCTTCTCGATCCGATCGACACGCTGGTCGATCGAGCCGGGCTCGGCGGCGAAGGCGGGCAGCGCCGCCGTGGCGAGCAGGGCGGCAAAGGCGATGCGGATACAGGTCATGCTTGCTCCAATGGATCAACGACGGCGCGTTTCGGCGCAGAGCATAGCGCACCTGTCGCGCAGATGAAGCGGATTAGGGTGAGTCCGTTTGGAAACGCGCGGGCCGGTGCCGCAATGCGCCGAAGAGCGCATTTCCAAACAAACTCTAAGTCCCGGCGCTATTCTCGACCGGCGTGACCGCATTTGCGGGCGGTTGCGCGGCCGGCGGCGGCGCCGCGACGCGCGCGAGCAGATCGGCGGGCTTGAGCGATACGTCCTTGGCGATGCGATCGGGGTCGCCGAGCGTGGGGACCGGGGTCTGGCCGACCATGACGGTCGTATAGCCCGGTCGCCCGGTCGTCATCAGCGGCGCGACCGCGTCGGCGGGAACCTGGAAATGGTCGCCAGGATGGAGGACGTTCATGAACAACGTCTTCCCGCTGTCGGACACCTTGATCCACACGTCCTGCGTCGCGCCGATCACGACCGGGCCGGTCGGCTGGGGCGCGGCGGCGACTGGCTGCGCGGGGGCGGCGGGCGCCGGCTGCGCGGCGGGCCGCCCGGGCTGGGCGGCTGGCGGGGCCTGATCGGTCGCGGCGGCGGCGACCTCCCTCGGCCGTTCGGCGGTGCCGCGCCAATAGAGATAGCCGAGCCCGACCACGACCGCGACCAGCAAAGCGAGCAAGGCGAGGCCCGCGGGCGGCGTCCGGCGCGGGTCGGCGGGTTCGTACGGGAGCGGCTGCGAGGGTTCGACCGAGAGGACGCCCATCTCGACGCGGAACTGATCCGCCAGTGCCTGGCCGTCCAGTCCCAGGCGGCGTGCCCAGCTCTTGATGAAACCCGCGCTGTAGGTCGGGGCGGGCAGGCCGTCATAGCCGCCGCTCTCGATTGTCGCCAAATGACGCTTCGGGATGCGCGTGCTGCTGGCGATTTCCTCGATCGTCAGGCCCTGCGCCTCACGCGCGGCACGCAGCTTGTCGCCAACCCGTTGAGGCGTTCCGGTTGCTTCGGAAATCTCGTCTTCGCCGCTCACCCATCATCCCCGGCCTGGTGACGACCATAGCTCGACACTTGGCACACAGTCGCACCTAACTGTCAAATCACAAGGCTTTTTTTAGGTCTGGACCCTAACCGATCCTGACCCCGTTCGCCTCCGCCCATTGCAGCAAAGTCGCGCGCATGTTTCGGGGTGGCGCGGCGAGCAGTTCCGCGATCACCTCGCGCAGCGCGGGAATGTCGAGCGAACGCACCATCGCCTTGACCGGGCCGATCGCGGCGGGCGTGATCGAAAGCCGCTCGATGCCAAGGCCGATCAACGCCATCGCCTCCAGCGGCCTGCCCCCCATCTCGCCGCAGACGCCGACGGGCACGCCCGCCGCATCGCATTGCTCCACCACGCGGCGGAGGAAGCGCAGGATCGCGGGCGAGAGCCAATCATAGCGCTCGGCCAGCTTGGGATGCGCGCGGTCGGCCGCGAACAGGAATTGGGTCAGGTCGTTGGTGCCGATCGAGAGGAAATCGAGCTTGGGCAGCAGTATGTCGAGGCTTTCGGCCAGCGCCGGCACCTCGAGCATCGTGCCGTAGCGGATCGCGGTCGGCAGCAGCTTGCCCTTGGCCGCGGTCGCGGCGCGCTGCTTCTCGAATAAGGCGTGCGCCTCGTCGAACTCCCATGGTTCGGATACCATCGGGAACATGACGTGCAGCGTGCGGCCCGAGGCGGCGGCGATGAGCGCGCTCGCCTGCGCCTTCATCAGCGCGTCGCGTTCGAGCGCGAGCCGGATCGCGCGCCAGCCCATCGCGGGATTTTCCTCGTCCGCCGCATCCGCGTCGGCGGTCATGTAGGGCAGCACCTTGTCGCCGCCGACATCGACCGTGCGGAAGATGACCGGCTTGTCGCCCGCGGCCTCCATCACGTCGCGATAGAGGCGCTGCTGGCGTTCGCGCTTGGGCAATTCGGCCGAAACCAGGAATTCGAATTCGGTGCGGAACAGGCCGATCCCGTCGGCGCCGGTCGTGTCGATCGCCGCCACGTCGTCGCGCATGCCGGCATTGACCATCATCGTGATGCGCGTGCCGTCCCTGGTGAGCGGCGGCAGATCGCGCATCGCCGCGAATTCGGCGCGCCGTTTCTGGCCGAGCGCGAGCTTGGCGTCGAACGCCTCCTCGATCATCGAGGTCGGGCGGACGAACGCCGCGCCCTGGCTCGCATCGACCAGGACGAGATCGCCCTCGCCGATCTGGCGGCGCGCGTCGCGCACGCGGCCGAGCACGGGCACGCCCATCGCGCGCGCCACGATCACGACATGGCTGGTGAGCGAGCCTTCCTGCAGGATCACGCCCTTGAGGCGGCGGCGGTCATATTCGAGCAGCTCCGCCGGGCCCAGATTGCGCGCGATCAGGATCGAATCCTGCCTGAGGCCCAGTTGCGCGGCGGTGCCCAACTGGCCCGAAACGATGCGCAGCAGCCGGTTGGAGAGATCCTCCAGGTCGTGCATCCGGTCGGCCAGCAGGGGATCGTCGATCTCGCGCATGCGCATCCGCGTGCGCTGCTGGACGCGCTCGATCGCCGCCTCGGCGGTCAGACCGCTGTCGATCGCCGCGTTGATCCGGCGCGACCAGCCCTCGTCATAGGCGAACATCTTGTAGGTCGCGAGGATGTCCTGATGCTCGCCGGCCGCGCCGAATTCGGCCTGGCTCATCATGCGATCGATCTGGTCGCGCATCTTGTCGAATGCCGAATAGACGCGATGGCGCTCATATTCGGTATCTTCCGCGACCGTATGCTCGACCACCACGCGCGGCTGGTGGAAGACCGCGTAGCCCGCCGCCATGCCCTCGACCAGCTTGAGCCCGGTCAGCCGCGCGGTGCTGCCGTCGCGCTGATCGGGGCCGCGTGCATTGGCTTCGTCGATCAGGCCGGCGCCGGCGATCAGCTCGGCCAGCACCATCGCTACCGTCTGGAGCGCCTCGATCTCGACATCGTCATAGCGGCGCGGATCGGCATGCTGGACCGCGAGCACGCCGACCGCGCGTTCGGCGCGCACGATCGGCACGCCCGCGAAGCTGTGGAACAATTCCTCGCCCGTTTCGGGCTTGTAGGCGAAGTCGGGATGACTCGTCGCCTCGTCGAGGTTGAGCGTCTCGTTCTTCTCGGCGATCGTGCCGACCAGACCTTCACCCAGTGAAAGCTTGGTGACGTGGACCGCTTCCTTGTTGAGGCCGCGCGTCGCGAACAGCTCGAGCTCGCCGTCGCGCAGCAGGTAGATCGAGCAGACCTCGCTGTGCAGCGCCCGCGCAATGATGTCGACGACGCTGTCGAGCTTGGCCTGCGCGTTGGCGCGCGCCGCCATCACGTCGTGGAGTCGCGTCAATATTTCGCGCGCGGCGGACGTTGCGGATGCGGTGGCCATCGCGCCCACGGCTAACAGATAGCGCGGCGGGGACCAATATGCCCGTGCAGGAAACTATGTCCGTTGCGCCGCCAAAAATGGACTTGCATGGAATGACACGGCCTCAGTGCCCGTTTTGGAATGCGGTGTCGGCTCGCAACGCGCCCTTCGGCACGTTTTCCAAACAGGCTCTCAGCGCCGCGCCAGCGCGGCTTCGGCCTCGTCGAGCAGGCTGGCGATGATGTCCGCCACCGGCTCCTCCTTACTGACCATGCCGACCGACTGGCCCGCCATGACCGAGCCATGCTCGACATCGCCCTCGATCACCGCGCGGCGCAGTGCGCCCGCCCAATAATGCTCGATCTGGAGCTGGGCCTCCATCATCTCGATCTTGCCCTCGTCGAGCAATTGGGCGACCTCGCGCTGCTTGGCGGTGAACAATTCGCCCGCGGCATTCTTGAGCGCGCGCACGGGAATCACGGGCAGGCGCGGATCAATCTGCACGCTCGCGATCGCGTCGCGCGCGGAGGCGCGGATGAACGCCTTCTTGAAATTGGGATGCGCGATGCATTCGGTGGCGCAGACGAAGCGCGTGCCGAGCTGGACGCCCGCCGCGCCCATCTCCAGATAGCCCGCGATCAGCTCGCCTCGGCCGATGCCGCCCGCAATGAAGACGGGAAGCTGGTCGGCGATCCCGGGCAGCATCTCCTGCGCGAGCACGCTGGTCGAGACCGGGCCGATATGCCCGCCCGCCTCCATGCCCTCGATCACCAGCGCGTCGACGCCCGAGCGGATCAATTTCTTGGCGAGCGCGAGCGCGGGCGCGAAGCAGAGCAATTTGGCGCCGGATCCCTTGATCCGGTCGATCGAGCCCGCCGGCGGCAGGCCGCCCGCGAGCACGACATGGCCAACCTCGTGCCGGGTGCAGACGTCGATCAACTCGGACAAGGCCGGGTGCATCGTGATCAGGTTCACGCCGAACGGCTTGTCCGTGAGCGTCTTGGTCGCCGCGATCTCGGCATCGAGCAATTCGGGCGTCATCGCGCCGCACGCGATCACGCCGAAGCCGCCCGCGTTGGAGATGGCCGACACCAGATGGCGCTCGCTCACCCACGACATCGCCCCCGCCATGATCGCGTGGCGCGTGCCGAGGAATTCGGCACCACGGCGCATCAGAGCGTCGGTGCGTGAGTGGCTTGCGCTCCCTTCCCGCTCGCGGGAGGGGGTGTCGATCTGGGCCGTGTCGGTCATGGGAGGCTCTCTGCCCTTCAGCGATCCCTCCTGCAAGCCGGAGGGGGAGCAAATGGCTATTCCTGCGTCATTGCGAACCGCGCAGCGGTGAAGCAATCCAGGCCCAAGAGCTCCGGACTGGATTGCTTCGCTACGCTCGCGATGACGGGGAATAGATGCCCGTCACGCCGCGTCGTCGGCCGAATCGAGGCCATAGGCCGTGTGGAGGACGCGTACCGCGAGTTCGGTATAATCCTCGTGGATCAGCACCGAGACCTTGATCTCGCTGGTGGTGATCGCAAGCACGTTGATGCCGCGGTCGGCGAGCGCCTTGAACATCTGTGCGGCGACGCCCGCATGGCTGCGCATGCCGACGCCCACCACCGAGATCTTGGCGACGGTGTTGTCGTGGATCAGCTGCTCGTAGCCGATCGCTTCCTGCGCCTTCGCAAGCACATCGAGCGCACGCGTGAGTTCGGCACCGGGCACGGTGAAGGTCACATCGGTTGATCCGGTATCGTGCGCGACATTCTGCACGATCATGTCGACATTGATGTTCGCGTCCGCGAGCGGGATGAAGATGTTGGCGACCGCGCCCGGCCGGTCGGGCACGGCGGTCAAGGTGACCTTTGCCTCATTCTTGTCGTGCGCGATGCCCGTGATGAGCTGGCGTTCCATCTTGCTTCCTTCGATCTCGTCTTCGTCCACGATCATCGTGCCGGGGGTGGGGTCGTTGCCGGGCGCGTCGAACGAGGACAGGACCTGGACGCGGACCTTCTCCTTCATCGCGAGCCCGACCGAGCGGGTCTGCAGCACCTTGGCGCCGACCGAGGCCAGCTCGAGCATCTCCTCGTAGGTGACGTACTGGAGCTTGCGCGCCTTGGGCACGATGCGCGGGTCGGTCGTGTAGACGCCGTCGACGTCGGTATAGATGTCGCAGCGATCGGCTTTCATCGCCGCCGCCACCGCCACCGCCGACGTGTCCGATCCGCCCCGGCCGAGCGTCGAGACGCGGCCGTCGCCCGTCACGCCCTGGAAACCCGGGATCACCGCGACTTCGCCGCTGGACATCGCCTCGCCGATCTTGTCGCTGTCGATATTGGCGATGCGCGCGGAGGCATGCGCATCCGACGTCGCGATCGGCAATTGCCAGCCAAGCCAGGAGCGCGCCTTGACGCCCATCGCCTGGAGCGTGATCGCGAGCAGTCCGCTCGTCACCTGCTCGCCCGAGGCGACGACCACGTCATATTCGCGCGGATCGTAGAGCGGGCTCGCCTCGCGGCAGAAATTGACCAGCCGGTCAGTCTCGCCCGCCATCGCGGACACGACCACCGCGACTTCATTGCCCTGATCGACCTCATGCTTGACCCGGGCCGCGACGTTGCGAATGCGTTCGATCCCGGCCATTGAGGTGCCGCCGAACTTCATCACGATGCGTGCCATTGGGGTGAGGTCTTTGTAATTAAATTGCGGGAGGGGGCGCTTTCGCGCTCGCCCGCCTGCTAGCGACGCGTCTCGTGCAAGGCAAGTCGAGCAGGCCAAGGAAATCTTTACGGCCCTCCGCGGAGTCACGAGCTTGGAAACGCGCGGAAGAGCACGTTTCGAGGCCGGTGCCGCAATGCGCGGGAGGCACATTCCCAAACAGGCGCGCCTGCCACGAAACCGAAGCTACCGATCTGGTACAAATTCGCCGTGCGGTTGGGAAACCGCCATTCTATTCTCAGGTCTGCGCAAAAGGGGCAAAGCCATGGCTACCGCGGCTCAATCGGGCAAATCGGGTTCGCTTTCGGTGAAGCTCTGGCGCGGCGAGCGCATGTGCCTGCTCGGCATGGACGTCGCCGATCCCGATCCAAGCTTCGTCGGCTTCGCGATCGAGGTGCAATCCCCCAACGCGGCCGGCTTCACTCCGCTGCGTAACCGGCTGGCCTTCGCCTATCCGCCGGGCACGTCGTTGAGCGGCAATCGCGAATATCCGACGACGGAGGCGCCGCTCCAGACCTTCCGCTGGATTCATTTCCCTTATGATCCGCAGCCGGGGCGCTATGCCTATCGGGTCACGATGATGCATATGGATGCTAGCGAACAGCTCCATGCAGGCGACACGGCCACCTGCGCGATCGTCTTGTGCGATGAGACCGCGCCGGGCGTCGTGGATATTGGCTTCACGCGCAACTTTGCCTCGTCGCAAGCCTTTGCCGACAAATTCCCCGATGCCGCCGGTCGCAAGCTCATCCTGCCCCCGGCGAATCAGGGGCTGAACTGGATCAAGACCAATGCGCCCGTAGGCGTCTATGCTTGGCTGGGAGGAAAGGCCAACGACCTGCTGTGGACGCTGCTCGACGAAGCCGGCAAGGATCAGGCGATCACGCTGGACGTCATGGCCTATGATCTGAACGAGCCCGATTTCCTCAAGGCCCTACTGGTCGTCGCACCGCGCCGGTTCAATGGCCAGCCCGCGCTCCGCGTGCTGATCGATGACAGCGGCGATCACGGCAAACCGGATAGTTGTGAAACCGACGCCGCCAAACAGCTGGCCGCCGCTGGTGCGCTGGTGCAACGCCATCATTTTGACGGCCTTCAGCACAACAAAGTGATCGTCGCCCGCAAGGATGGCGCCCCGTATCGCGCGATCGGTGGCTCGACCAATTTCTCGTTTCGCGGCCTCTATATCCAGGCGAACAATATGCTCGCCTTCGACGCGCCGGAGGTGATCGCGCTGTTCGGAGATATGTTCGAGCTGGCGTTCGCAGGGCCGCACAATCTCGAGCAGAGCGCTTTGTCCAGGTCCTGGCAGGCGGTGAGCCTGACGGGCAGCTCGACCGTGCGCCTCTGCTTTTCGCCGCATCCGGGCAATGCGGACCTGTCGCTGTCGCCGCTGGCGGGGGCGATCCAGCAGGCCTCGTCGAGCGTGCTCTACGCGATCGCCTTTCTCAACCAGGATCTCCACGGCCCGACCCGCACCGCGCTTGATGCCCTGATGGGGAAACCGGTGTTCAGCTATGGCATCGCCAACCGCAAATCGGGCCTGCGCCTGACCAAGCCCGATGGCTCGGTGGGCCTGGTCGATTTCGAATATCTGAGCGCGCACGCGCCCGAGCCGTTCAGCGCGGAATGGTCGGGTGGGGCGGGCATCACCATCCATCACAAATTCGTTGTGGTGGATTTCAACCTGCCGACCGCGAAGCTATTCGCGGGCTCGTCCAACCTTTCCGTGAGCGGCGAGGAAGGCAATGGCGATCATCTGATCCAGATATCCGATCAACGCGTCGCCATCAGCTACGCGATCGAAGCCTTGCGGATGTTCGACCATCTGAACTTCCGCACGAAGATGAAAGCGTCGGCACCATCATCCGATCCGCATTCGGCGGGCGTCATCACGCTGAAGAAACCGCCGGCTGACGGCCAGCCGGCCTGGTTCGCGCCTTTCTATGTTGCGGCCAGCCAGAAGGAGCGCGACCGAATCCTGTTCAGCAGCTGACCGCTCCCAGTGCGTCAGGCGTTGGCGCTGTCCCGCGCAATTGATAAGGCGGCGGGATGACGAACGGCACCGCCACGATCGACCCGTCCGAAGCCGCCTTCTTCGGCAAGCTCGCCGCCGACTGGTGGGATCCGAAGGGCTCGTCGGCGATGCTGCACCGGCTCAATCCGGCGCGGCTTTCCTATCTGCGCGCGCGGATCGACGCGGCCTGGCATCTCGATCCGCGCGACCGGCACCCGCTGAAGGGGCGGCGCGCGCTCGATGTCGGCTGCGGCGCGGGCCTGCTGTCCGAGCCGCTCGCGCGGCTGGGCGCACAGGTTACCGGGCTCGACGCCGCACCCGAGAATATCGCGGCGGCGCGCCACCACGCGCATGCGCAGGGGCTGGCGATCGACTATCGCGCGGGCGGGATCGAGAGCCTCGCGGGCGAGCATTTCGACCTGGTCGTGTCGATGGAGGTGGTCGAGCATGTCACCGACCCTGCCGCCTTCATCGCGGGACTGGCGCGCGCGCTGGCGGACGACGGCCTGCTGATCCTTTCCACGCCCAATCGCACGCCTTTGTCGAAGCTGGCCCTGATCACGGTGGGCGAAGGCTTCGGCATGGTGCCCAAGGGCACGCACGATCACCGCAAATTCCTGACGCCCGACGAGCTCGGCGGCCTGGTTGGACAAGCCGGGCTGGAGGTGATCGACACGACCGGCCTATCCTTCGATCCGCGCACCGGCTTCACGCTCTCGTCCAACCTGGCGCTCGATTATTTCCTCGCCGCGCGTCGGCGCTGAGGAGGGCGGGGCGATATGCGCGGCAGGAAGAAGATCGTCCTTCATATCGGTCATGGAAAGACCGGCTCGTCCGCGATCCAGGCGGCGCTCGCGCGCAATCAGGATCTGCTGAGGTCGGCGGGCATAATCTATCCCGAGCATGTGGCATCGGACCGCGCGCGCCGTGGCGAGGTGACCTCGGGCAATCTCGATAACGAGGATTGGTTCGAAGGCCAGGTCATAAGGATCGCGCGGGCGCACGAAGGCGATGGCAAGATATTGTTCTCGAACGAGAATCTCTTCCATCATTTCAATCTCTTCCTCGACAATCACCGTAAATATGCGGCGGAGTTCGATTTCGAGATAATCCTCTTCGTGCGCGAGCCGTTCGAGAAGCTCAATTCCTCCTACCAGCAGGCGGTGAAGCGTCGCGGCTTCGCGGGCGACATCGCCGAATTCGCCGATCATGACGGCGATGCCGCGCATGCCGCGCGCCTGTTGCGTGCGCTGGAGGTGGAGGGAGTCGCCTTCGCGCTGTTCAATTATTCCGCGCTGCGCCGTACGGCGATCCAGGCTTTTTTCGAGCATCTCGGCGTGTGGGAGCTGATCCGGTCCGAAGGGCGGGCCGAGGTCGGCACGGTCAACCGGTCACTCACCCCCGCCGAGCTCGATCTGCTGCTTCACGTCAACCGGCTGTTCGGCGTCGAGTTCGGCGCGGCGATCGCGGACGCGCTCGTCCATCGCCTGCCCGACCTGCCTTCGGCGATGGCGCCGATCGACCCCGAAACCTGGGCGCGCTTCTACGCGCGCAACGCGCCCGCGGTGGAGGCGATCAACCAGTTCCTGCCCGAATCCAGCCAGCTCAGGTTCGAATCGGAGCCCCCTGTCGCTGGGAACAGCGCTGCGGACCGCCGTCTTTCGGACGCGCAGGTGGAGGTCGTGCGTAGCGTCTTCCCCTCCGCGCTTACCTACAAGGACGGGGTCGTGCTGCGCGACATTGCGATGAAATATGAAAGCGGTGAGGCGCTCACGCGCGACGACGCGATCGCGCTCATGCAATATGCCCAGAAAGCGCGGCCTTATGGGAAGATCATCGCCGGCAAGCTCGAGGAATGGCGTAACGGTTGAGGCGATCCGAATTCTGCCTCGCCTGGGGCGATCCATGATAGGATCGGACAGGGGAGAGGGGGAGGAGGATGCGCCCGCGCTGGAGGCTGATGGCGACGCCGCGCCTGCTGATGCTGTCGGGCGCGGGTGCGCTGGTCCTGTTCGGCGGCAATCGCGGCGACGGCTTCGGCTGGGCAGGCGCGATTCTGCTCGTTTGCGGAACCGGGCTCGAAGCCTTCCTCCGCGCGACCCTACGCTGTCCCCGCTGCGGCAGCCGGCCCTATATCAAGGCGCGGCGTTCCGGTTTCCCGATGCTGCGCCAGCCTTTGGTGCCGCTCGAACGATGCCGCGGCTGCGGATATGAATTCTATTAGGCGTGTCGGGGCGATAATGTTGGCTGGATCGCGACCTGCTTATCAAGTTCGAATCTGCGCTTTTTTTGATTTTCTCACAGGCGCAAGCGAGCCGGGCGGAGCGCATCGCTGCGCGCCGCCCGGCGGTTTCCTGCTTTTCGAAGGAAAGCTGGTCGGGGCGACAGGATTCGAACCTGCGACCCCCAGACCCCCAGTCTGATGCGCTACCAGGCTGCGCTACGCCCCGACCAAGGCCCGGCCACCTAGAGCGGTCGGACCCTCTTGGCAAGCGCGGCATTGCTCGCGATATCATGCCGTGATAGGCGCGCTGCCTTCTTGTAGCCGACGCGCGATCTCCCGCACGGCACACCAGCTTTTTCGGGGCCTTTTCACATGTTCGCATCGCCCGCTTACGCCCAGGCCGCCGGCGCCACCGCACAAGGCGGAATCGCCTCCCTGCTGCCGCTGGCGGTGCCGTGGGTCCTGATCATCGGCATCTTCTGGTTGCTGGTGTGGCGCCCGCAGAGCAAGGCGCAGAAGGCGCAGCGCGCGCGCATCGATGCCGCCAAGAAGGGCGACACCGTCGTCACCGGCGGCGGCCTGATCGGCAAGGTGGTCAAGGTCGACGGCGACGAGCTCGAACTCGAGCTCGGCACCAACGTCCGCGTCCGCGCGCTCAAGGGCACGCTGACCGATATCCGCCCGCTCAACGCGCCTGCGAACGACTAAGGCGGTAGTAGGACGATGCTCGATTTTCCGCGTTGGAAGGTACTTTGGATCTGGCTGCTGCTGCTGACGGGCGTCGCGCTCGCCATTCCCAGCCTGATGCCCGACAGCGTTGCCCGCCAGCTCCATCTGGACGGCATGTCGCGCATCAGTCTCGGCCTCGATCTGCAGGGCGGCAGCCATTTGCTGCTCGAAGCCGACACCGCCGATCTGGTGAAGCAGAACCTCCAGAAGATGGAGGACGCGATCCGCACCGAAATGCGGCGCGCAGATCCCAAGATCGATATCGGGGACATTTCGACCAGCAACGGCCAATTGTCCTTCTTCGTGCGCAACGTGAATCAGCTCGACGCCGCGGTTGAAAAGGCGCGTGCCCAGACCACGGCGGTCGGCGTCACCGGCCAGCGCGACTGGAATGTCGCGGTGGTCGATTCGACCCGGATCGTGATGACGCCGACCCAGGCGGGCATCGCAGCCAGCGTCGATAATGCGATGAAGACCGCGATCGAAGTGGTCCGCAAGCGCATCGATGAGCTCGGCACCAGAGAGCCGATCATCATGGGTGAAGGCAAGACGCGCATCGTGGTCGAGGTGCCGGGCTTCCAGCACCCGGAACAGCTTAAGGCCTTGATCGGCAAGACCGCCAAGCTCGAATTCAAGATGGTCGACATGAATGCCGATCCGGCGACGGTCACCGCCGGCCATGCGCCTCCTGGCGATGAGGCCGCGCCTTATCCCGACATCAGCCAGCCGGGTGGCCCGACGCGTTATATCGCGGTCAACCGCCGCGTGATCCTCTCGGGCGATGACCTGATCGATGCCGGCCTTGCCAAGGACGACAATGGCCAGCCCGCGGTCAGCCTGAAGTTCAATGCCTCGGGCGGGCGCAAATTCGCGCGCGCCACGCAGGAGAATTCGGGCAAGCAGTTCGCGATGCTGCTCGATGGTTCGGTGCTGTCGGCGCCGCGCATCGACGAGCCGATCCTGGGCGGCAACGCGATCATCCATGGCAGCTTCACCACCGACAGCGCCAACCAGCTCGCGATCGCGCTGCGCTCGGGCAAGCTGCCGGTCGCCCTGAAGGTGATCGAGGAGCGCACCGTCGGTCCGCAACTCGGCAAGGCTTCGATCCATGCCGGCGTGATCGCCTCGGTGATCGCGAGCGTCGCGGTGATCGTGTTCATGCTCGTCACCTATGGCCGTTTCGGCTTCTATGCGAACATGGCGGTGGTGTTGAACATCTTCGTCATCCTCGCGGTGATGGCGATCCTCGGCGCGACCCTGACGCTGCCCGGCATCGCCGGTTTTGTGCTCACGATCGGCACCGCGGTCGACGCCAACGTGCTGATCAACGAACGCATCCGCGAGGAAAGGCGGCGCGGGCGCGGCATCGTCCAGTCGGTCGAGCTTGGTTATAAGGAAGCCAGCCGGACGATTTTCGAGGCGAATACGGTCCACGCCATTTCCGGCCTGATCATGCTCGTGCTGGGCTCCGGCCCGATCAAGGGGTTCGCGGTGGTGCTGCTGATCGGTATCTGCACTTCGGTCTTCACCGCCGTCACCTTCACGCGCATGCTTACGGCGGGCTGGATCAAGCGCCATCGGCCCACGGAGATCCATATCTGATGCGCCTGCTCAAGCTCATCCCCGACAACACCAATATCGGCTTCGTCCGGCTTCGTGCCTGGGCGTTCGGGCTGACCGCGTTGCTCACGATCGCGGCGGCGGTGCTGGTCGGCGTGCGCGGCCTTAATTTCGGCGTCGATTTCAAAGGCGGCGTGATGATCGAAGCCCGCTTCCAGACGCCGCCGAGCGAAGATGCCTTGCGTCACGATATCGACCAGCTCCACGTCGGCGAGGCCGCTTTGTCGACCTTCGGCGGAGCCAATGTCTACTCGATCCGCCTGCCCAATCCGCAGAGCAATGACGAGGGCGCCACCAATCGTCTGGTCAAGAACGTGCAGAATGTGATCGCGGCCAAATATCCCGGCGTCACCTTCAATCGCGCCGAGACCGTGTCGGGCAAGGTGTCGGACGAACTGATCCGCCATGGCCTGCTCGCGGTGTTCCTCGCCGTGACCGGCATCGCGATCTTTTCGTGGATCCGCTACGAATGGCAGTTCGGCGTTTCGACCTTCGTCGCGATCTTTCACGACGTGCTGGTGACCTTGGGCTTCTTCGCGCTGACCCGGCTGGATTTCGACCTCAATATCGTCGCGGCGGTGCTCACGATCATCGGTTATTCAATCAACGACAAGATCGTGATCGACGACCGCATCCGCGAGAATATGCGTAAATATCGCCAGATGGACATGCGCGCGCTGATCGACCTGTCGGTCAACGAGACGCTGCCGCGTACCGTCATGACCTCGCTCACGATCCTGTTGGCACTGGGCGCGCTCCTGATCTTCGGCGGCCCGGTGCTGCGCGGCTTCACCGCGGCGATGATGCTGGGCGTGGTCGTCGGCACCTACAGCTCGATCTACGTGTCGAGCTCGCTCCTGATCTCGCTTGGCCTCAAGCCGCAATTGAGCGAGCCCAGGAAGAAGAGCGGACCGCCTGACAGCGCCGAGCGGGTGGGCTGAACCGCGCCTTGCTTCATCCAAGGGCAAGCTTCGGCTTCTTATCGTCCGGCCTCATGGGACTTTCCGCGCATCAGGCGCTAGGTTAAGGGTTCGCCTCTATGCGCTTCTTCCGACTTCGTTCCGCGCTGGCCGCGACCCTTGCCTCGACCTTGCTTCTGGCGCCGGCCGCGCACGCTGCCGACGCCGCCAAGAAGTCGGCGAAGGAGAATAACCGCTACGTCGCGCGCGACGTGGAGACGCTCTACAACGCGGCCAAGAACCAGCTCGACAAGAAAAGGTACAAGATCGCCGCCTTGCTGTTCGACGAGGTCGAGCGCCAGCATCCTTATTCGATCTGGGCGCGCCGAGCCGAGCTGATGAGCGCGTTCAGCCATTATCTGGCGCAGGATTATACCGAATCGATCGACAGCGCGCAGCGCTTCCTCTCGATCCATCCGGGCAACAAGGATGCCCCCTACGCCATGTACCTGATCGGCGTGGATTATTACGAGCAGATCGGCGACGTGAATCGCGACCAGAAGACCGCGCAACAGGCGTTGGACGCGATGGGCGAGCTGATCCGACGCTATCCCGACACGTCCTATGCCGCCGACGCGCGGCTCAAGACCGATCTGATCAACGATCATCTCGCCGGGCGCGAGATGGATATCGGCCGTTTCTATGAGCGCCGCCACGAATGGCTCGCCTCGACCTACCGCTTCCGCAAGGTGGTCGACACGTATCAGACGACCAGCCACGTGCCTGAGGCTTTGTTGCGTCTGACCGAAGCCTATCTGGAACTGGGCGTGCCGGAGGAAGCGCGCAAATCCGCCGCAGTGCTGGGCGCGAACTTCCCGGGCAGCGACTGGTATCAGCGCGCTTACGAGCTGTTGCATAAGAACGAGCCGGCTATGGTCTCGGGCGCGGCCAAGCCCGCCAAGAAGGCGAAGAAGTCCAAGGCCTGATCCGTATCGCACCCGCTACCGCGGGCGCCTCCGCCGCGCTATCACGGTCGCGATGCTGAGCGGTCTGGCCATTCGCGACGTCGTGCTGATCGAGGCGCTCGAGCTTGAGTTCGGGCCAGGCCTGGGCGTGCTCACGGGCGAGACGGGCGCGGGCAAGTCGATCCTGCTCGACGCATTGGGGCTCGCGCTCGGCGTGCGCGCGGATACCGGGCTGGTGCGCCAGGGCGCCGCGCAGGCGAGCGTCGCCGCGACCTTCGAGCTGCCGCGCGAGCATGCCGCTTTGGCCCTGCTCGCCGAGAATGATCTCGCGATCGAGCCCGGCGAGCCGCTCGTCATCCGCCGCTCGGTGCGCGCCGACGGCGGCAGCCGCGCTTTCGTCAACGACCAGCCCGCCTCGGCCGGGCTGCTGCGCGCGCTCGGGAATGCGCTGGTCGAGATCCACGGCCAGCATGACGATCGCGGCCTGCTCAACGCGCGCGGCCATCGCGCGCTGCTGGATGCGTTCGGGCGGATCGATGCCGTCCCGGCGGCGCTCGCGCATGCGCGTTGGCGCACGGCGGAGGACGCGCTCGCCGAAGCGGCGGCCGATCTCCAAAATGCCGCGCGCGACCGCGAATGGCTCGAACATGCGGTCGCCGAGCTCAAGGCTGCAGCGCCCGAGCCGGGTGAGGAAGCGCAGCTCGCCGAGGCGCGCGCGACGATGCAGAAGGGCGCGCGCCTCGCGGATGAGCTGGAGACGGCGGCGGCGCTGATCGAAGGATCCGAAGGCGGGCTCGCTTTATTGCGGCAGGCCGCGCGCCGACTCGATCGGCTCGCGCCCGAGCATGACACGCTGGCGCAGGCGCTGGCGGCGATCGACCGCGCGGTGATCGAGGCCGCCGAGGCCGAGGATCGGCTGGCCGAGGCGCGTGCCGCTTTCGCCTTCGATCCCGCCCGCCTCGACGCGATGGAGACACGCCTGTTCGATCTGCGCGCGCTCGCACGCAAGCATCGCGTCGAGCCTGACGATCTCGCAGCTTTGGCCGAGGAGCTGGGCGCGCGGCTCGCCCGGATCGAGGCGGGTGGCGAGGGGCTGGCGGCGCTCGAGAAGGAACGCGCCGAGGCGCGCGCGGCTTATCTGGCGGAGGCCGATTCGCTATCGTCGGCGCGCCGCACCGCAGCGACCCGGCTGGATGCGGCGGTGGCGAACGAGCTGTTTCCGCTGAAGCTGGATGCCGCGCGCTTCCGTACCGCAATCGAGGCCTTGCCCGAGCCGAATTGGGGCGGCGGCGGGCGCGATCGGGTCGAATTCGAGGTTTCGACCAATCCCGGCGCGCCGTTCGCGCCCTTGCTCAAGATCGCCAGCGGCGGCGAATTGTCGCGCTTCATCCTCGCGCTCAAGGTCGCGCTCGCCGAGGAAGGCGGGGCGGGGACGATGATCTTCGACGAGGTCGATCGCGGCGTGGGCGGCGCGGTCGCGGCTGCGATCGGCGACCGGCTCGCGCGGCTTGCGCAACGCGCGCAGATTCTGGTGGTGACGCACAGCCCCCAGGTGGCGGCACGCGCGGACCGTCATTGGCTGATTCGCAAGAGTTCGGACGGGCTGGTCGCGCGGACGGGCATCCATCGGCTGGATGATTCGGAGCGGCGCGAGGAGATTGCGCGGATGCTGTCGGGCGCGGAGGTGACAGACGAGGCGCGTGCGCAGGCCGAACGGCTGCTGGCGGCGGCTTGATCCTTCCCACCGTCATGCCGGCGGAAACTGGTATCTCGTAGCAGCGCGCCCGTTCACCGCTTCAGCGTTCGCTGGGGTGACGTTCATGCGGAGGGTGACGGAAGAGCGCGTAGAACGTGAAAAGGGCAGCCCGGGTGATTCCGGCCGCCCTTAATCTCCTGAGATCCAGGTTTTCGCCGGGATGACGCCTGCCCTTACGGGCGGCGCGTCACTTGATCTTGGCTTCCTTGAAATCGACGTGCTTGCGCACGACGGGATCATATTTGCGGAAGGACATCTTCTCGGTCTGGTTCCGCGGATTCTTCTTGGTGACATAGAAGAAGCCGGTATCGGCCGAGCTGACGAGCTTGATCTTGACGGTGGTCGGCTTGGCCATGACCCAAAATTCCTGCGCTATCTGAACCGCGCCCGTAAGCGCGCCAAAAAATAAAGCGGCGTCGCCGCCGCTCGATCGAGGGCGCCTTTGCCGATTCCATACCCCAAAGTCAAGCAACCGAGAGTCGTTTGGCTGTCTTAATCGGACGGTAAGCATATTCTGCCATCGTGCGTATCAGGAGAATAGGGTGAGGGGTAAGGTCGTGGAGCCGCAACAGGCGCAGGCTGATCTCGAACAGGCGATTGTCGCGCTGGCGCGCGATCTGCCCAGAATGGCGATGGAGGACGCCTGCACGCGGCTCGATTGGCTGCGCCGCCAGGCGACGCTTGAAGGCTTCGTGCCGGCGGCGATGCTCGCCGATGGTTTCGCCAATGCGATCACGCGACAAGGGCGCTGCGCACCCTTCCGGACCTGGCTCGATGCCCTGTCGGCCGCGGCGACGTGCGGGCGCGAAAATGCCGATGTCGGGCCGCTTCTGCTCGCCACCGTCGGGGTTCGGTTCGAGGTTTAGGGTCCGGACCCTTGCATAATAGGGCCCTGAACGAGGGGGCCGATCATTCTGATCAGGATAATCGGGAAGCCGATCGGCGATTCGGGAGTTAGGGATGTCGCCTTGCTTCCAGTTGCTGATTGGAGACTTTCGATGGCCGATGCCCCCGCTGCCCAGCTCGCCACCCCGACCGATTTGAAATCGAACCAGCTTTCCAGCGTCGCCGAAGCGCTGAATTCGGCATTGGCGGATTGCTTCGCGCTGTTCCTCAAGACCAAGAATTTCCACTGGCACGTTTCGGGTCCGCACTTCCGCGATTACCATCTGTTGCTGGATGACCAGGCCGCGCAGATTTTCGGTGTCACCGACGCGATCGCCGAACGCGTGCGCAAGACGGGCAATGTCACCTTGCGCTCGATCCGCGACGTCGGCCGCCGTCAGACGATCAAGGATAATGACGAGGATTTCGTCAGCCCCGCCGACATGCTGGCGGAGCTGCGTGACGACAATCTCAAACTGGTCGAAAGCTTCCGCAAGGTGAAGGAGTTGGCCGAGGCGGCCAAGGACAATGCCACCTCCGGCATCGTCGACGAATGGACCGACCAGGCCGAGGAGCGCGCCTGGTTCCTGTTCGAGGCCAGCCGGAAGGCTTGAGAGCTTGTTTGGCGATGCGCCTCACGGCGCATCGCCGTCTCGAAACGCGCTCTTCCGCGCGTTTTCAAGCGGACGGCCCTTGGGAACGGCATGGCCTCCACGCCGTTGAGCAGCCGAAAGGAGTCCTTTCATGCTCAGACTTGCGATCATTTTCCTGGTGATCGGCCTCATCCTTGGAGGCCTGGGCTTTGGCGGCATCGGCGGCGCGTTCGTCGAGATCGCCAAGATCCTGTTCTACATCATGATTGCGCTGTTCGTGATCTTCCTCGTGCTCGCGCTGATGGCGGGCAAAGCGGTCACCTGAGGGGATTTACGCTTGTCAAAAAGGGGCAGGGCGGCACGATGTGCCGCCCTTTGCCGTTTTAGGCCCGTCTCATGCGCGACTTTTCCCAGCTCCTCGACGGCCTCGTCTACACCCGCTCGCGCAATGCCAAGCTCAAGCTGATCGCGGATTATCTGCGCGAGACGCCTGACCCCGATCGCGGCTGGGCGATGGCGGCGCTCACCGGAGCGCTCGACTTGCCGGGGGTCAAGGGATCCGCGATCCGGGCGCTGGTCGACGAGCGGATCGACCCCGTCCTGTTCGCGATGAGCTACGATTTCGTCGGTGACCTGGCCGAGACCGTAGCCTTGCTCTGGCCCAAGCCGGAGGGCATGCCGCCCGAAGTCGATACCGGCGCGCTGCGCTTGTCGGAAGTGATCGACCGGCTGATGACGCTCGGACGCAGCGAGGCGCCGCGCGCTTTGGCCGGCATGCTCGATCAACTCGATGCCGCGGGCCGCTTCGCCTTGCTCAAGCTCGCGACCGGAGGCTTGCGCGTCGGCGTCTCGGCGCGGCTCGCTAAGACCGCCCTGGCGCAGGCGTTCGGGCTCGAGATCGACCAGGTCGAAGAGGTGTGGCACGGGCTCGAGCCGCCCTACCTTGCGCTCTTTGCCTGGGGCGAGGGAGCGGGCGTGCAGCCGACGCCCGCCGACGTCCCCGTCTTCCGGCCGTTCATGCTCGCGCATCCGCTCGAGGATCTGCGCGTCGATCTTTCCGATTATGCCGCCGAATGGAAATGGGACGGCATCCGCGTCCAGCTCGTCAACATCGGTGGCCAGGTCAGGCTCTACAGCCGTGCGGGCGACGACATCACCGGCAGTTTCCCCGATGTGGCCGTCGCGTTCGATCGCGCGGGCGTGCTCGATGGCGAATTATTGGTGAAGGGCGAGGTGCAGGGCGGCGGGATCGAGCATGAGGGCGCGGCCAGCTTCAATGCGCTCCAGCAAAGGCTCGGCCGCAAGAATGTCTCGGCGAGGATGCAGGCCGATTTTCCCGCGTTCGTCCGCCTTTACGACATATTGTTCGACGGCGTGGAGGATCTGCGCGAGTTCGCCTGGACCGAGCGGCGCGTACGGCTCGAGCGGTTCACGGCAGGGCTCGATCCGCACCGCTTCGATCTTTCCGCCCTGATCGAGGCGCACGATTTCGACGCGCTCGAGGAAATACGCGCGGGCGCACGCGACGCGTCGATCGAAGGCGTGATGCTCAAGCGCCGGGATTCCCCGTATGTCGCGGGGCGGCGGGCGGGGCTGTGGTACAAATGGAAGCGGGATCCGCTCACCGCCGATTGCGTGATGATGTACGCGCAGCGTGGCCACGGCAAACGCTCGAGCTATTATTCCGACTACACATTTGGCTGCTGGACCGCGCCGCCCGAGGAAGGGGGCGAGTTATTACCTGTGGGAAAAGCCTATTTCGGTTTCACCGACGAGGAGCTGAAATGGCTTGATCATTTCGTGCGCAATCACACGGTCGAGCGCTTCGGGCCGGTGCGCGAGGTGGAGAAAAGCCTGGTGCTGGAGGTCGCGTTCGACTCCCTCCATGCCTCGAAGCGCCACAAATCGGGGTTGGCGATGCGCTTTCCACGGATCGCGCGCATCCGCCGCGACAAACCCGCGCATGAGGCCGATTTGATCGCAACCCTACAACGGATGGTCTCTTAACGCTGTCCCCACTGTGGCACCTCGGCCACAGGTAAGGCGCTGGGAACAAATATTTTTTACGCCAGAAACTTTATCGGCGACGGGAAGTTTCCTGTGGATCGTTTCAGACGCGTAAACTTCCATCTCGCCTTGAGGCTCAGGTCCCGCTAGAAGGCCCGCCAAAGGTGAAAAACAAAGGGATGAACATGGGCGTAGCCGAATTTTCGCGCCAGATCTCCCGCAATGACCAAACGGACATCGTCGCCTATGGGCGAGAAGTCATTGAAACTGAGGCTGAAGCCCTCAGTTCGCTGGTCGATGCGCTTGACGAGAATTTCGCACGAGCTGTTACTATACTTCTGAACGTAACCGGCCGCGTCGTCACGACGGGCATTGGAAAATCGGGATATATTGCCCGAAAATTTTCGGCGACGCTTGCGTCGACTGGGACGCCATCGCTTTACGTGCACCCGGTCGAGGCCGCGCATGGCGACCTCGGCATGCTGATGGCGGGCGACGCGCTGCTCGCTTTCTCCAACTCGGGCAGCACCGCCGAGCTTCAGCCGATCCTCGATTACGCCGCCAAGCTCGGCCTGCCGGTGATCGGGATCGCGTCGAAATCGGACTCGCTGCTGATGCGCCAGGCCGACGTGCAGCTCCTGCTGCCGCACGTCGACGAAGCTTGCCCCGCCAATCTCGCGCCGACCACGTCGACGGCGATGATGATGGCCTTGGGCGATGCGCTGGCGATGACGACAATGCGCGCGCGCGGCGTCTCGATCGCGGGCTTCGCGGCGCTTCATCCCGGCGGAACGATCGGCAAGCGCCTGATGCGCGTCGCCGCGATCATGCACCGCGACGACAAATTACCGTTCGTCTCGCCCGACACGTCGATGCGCGACGTGATCGTCACGATCACATCGATGAGTTTCGGTATCGCGGGCGTGGTCGACGAGGATGGGGCGCTGGTCGGGGTGATCACCGACGGCGACATCCGCCGCCATCTCGACGGCTTGCTCGAGGCATCGGCCGCCGACGTGATGACACGCGATCCGGTCTGGGTTTCGCCCGGGGCTTTCGTCGAGGATGCGCTGACGCAGCTCAACAAGCACAAGATCACGGCGATGTTCGCGATCGAGGATTCCGAGACGCGCCGCCCGGTCGGGCTGGTTCACGTCCACGATTTCCTCCGCCTCGGACTTGCCTGACGCCGCCGCGCGGACGACGGTCATTGTCGTCCCGGCGCGTCACGCGTCGATCCGCTATCCCGGTAAGCCGCTGGCGCTCCTGAAAGGCGCCAGCGGCCTTTCCAAACCGCTGATCCAGCGCAGCTGGGAAGCGGCCGTCGCCGTGCCCGGCGTGGCGCGCGTGATCGTCGCGACCGACGACGCGCGCATCGCCGATGTGGCGCGGGGTTTCGGCGCCGAGGTGGCGATGACGCCCGAGAGCAGCCGCAACGGCACCGAACGCTGTGCCGCGGCGCTCGATGGGATTGGCGACGCTGACATCATCGTCAATCTCCAGGGCGATGCGCCGCTCACGCCCGCCCCGTTCGTCTCGGCCTTGCTCGCGGCGATGACCGCCGATCCCGCGGTCGAGGTCGCGACCCCGGCCTTGCGGGTGACGCCCGAAATCCACCGTCGCCTGCTCGCCGATCAGCGGGAAGGCCGGGTTGGCGGTACAACCGCCGCGATCGGCGCGAATAGCGACGCGCTCTATTTTTCGAAGTCGGTGATCCCGCATGTCGCGGCCTCGGCGGTGGGCGATCCCGGCCTGCCGGTGTTCCTGCACATCGGGGTCTATGCCTATACGCGTGCGGCGCTGCAGGCCTATGCCGCGCTGCCGCCGACTCCGCTCGAGCTGCTCGAAGGGCTCGAGCAATTGCGCTTCATCGAGCATGGAAAGCGGGTGCGGGTGGTCGAAGTGGCCGCGCCGGGCTATGACATCTGGGAGTTGAACAACCCCGAGGATGTCGGCCCGATCGAGGCGGCATTCCTGGCGAGAGGCCTGGACTAGACGCATGACGATGCAATCGTGGGATCTCTGCGGCCGCCGCATCGGCCTCGGGGAGCCAATGTTCCTGATCGCAGGCCCCTGCGCGATCGAGAGCGAAAAGCTGGCGCTTTCGACCGCCGAGACGCTGCGCGGCATCGCCGACCGGCTTGGCATCCTGCTGATCTACAAGAGCTCGTTCGACAAGGCGAACCGCAGCGCGGGCAGCTCGTTTCGCGGCGTCGGCCTGGAAGAGGGGCTGCGCATCCTGGAAAAGGTCCGCGCCGAAACCGGCCTGCCTGTGCTGACCGATGTGCATGACGCGCATCAGGTCAAGCCGGTCGCCGAAGTGGTCGATGTGCTGCAGACGCCCGCTTTCCTCGCGCGCCAGACCGACCTGATCGAAGCAGTCGCGACTTCAGGCAAGCCCGCCAATATCAAGAAGGGGCAGTTCATGGCCCCGGGCGACATGGTCAATGTGATCGACAAATGCAGGGCCGCCGCGGCGCGTACCGGCATGGACATGCCGACGATGATGGTTGCCGAGCGTGGCGCCTCGTTCGGTTATCACAATCTAGTGGTCGACATGCGCGGGCTTGCGATCATGCGCGATGCGGGCGCGCCGGTCGTGTTCGATGCGACCCATTCGGTGCAGCTCCCCGGCGGCAACGGGACGAGCTCGGGCGGGCAGCGCGAATTCGTGCCGGTGCTGGCGCGCGCGGCGGTGGCGGTTGGCATCAGCGGCGTCTTCATGGAGACGCATCCCAATCCGGCCGAGGCCAAATCGGACGGCCCCAATGCCTGGCCGCTCGATCAACTCGAGGAGCTGCTCAAGACGCTGCTGGCACTCGATGCGCTGGTGAAGGAGCGGGGTGCGTGAACGCGGAGCCGGGCCGCATCGTCGCCGTCGAGGAATTGTTCCGGTCGGAAGACCTGCTCGTTCGCCGTGTCGCCGGATTTGGTGGACCGCTCTGCTATGTGACCTTTGCTTCCTACACCGATCACCGCACGCTCGACCGGCCGGGTTTCGGCGAGGACTATTTCCGCGGACGCCGGATCGACGCGATCCATGTGCTGAGCCGCGAAAATCGCTGGTATCAGCATGCCGAATTGATGGACGCGCTCGCCGCGGTCGCGACTGCGGTCGCGGGTTCCGAACGCGTGATCGCCTATGGGTCGAGCATGGGCGGTTTCGCCGCGCTCCATTATGGCGCGGCGTGCGGCGCGACGATCGGGCTCGCGCTGTCGCCGCAATTTAGCGTCGATCCCGCGGTCGCGCCGTTCGACCGGCGCTGGCCGGAGGATATTGCGCGCATCCGCTTCCGGCACGACGCGGGGCTGCCGACGCTCCCCGTTCAATATGTCGCCTACGATCCGCGCGATCCGCACGACCGCCGCCATTTCGACCTGTTCGCCGCGCATGCGCCCGCGATCGGCCTGCCGGTCCCGCATGGCGGGCATCCGGTCGGCTCCTATCTGCTGGAGACGGGGCTGCTTCACCCTCTGCTGGAGCAGATCGAGGATGGCAGTTTCGATCCCCGCGCTTATGCGAAGGAGCTGCGCCGCCGCCGCGATCGCTCGGGCCATTATTTCTGCACGCTGGCGCTGCGCATTCCGCCGCATCGGCCGCGCCAGAAGGTCGCGCTGGCGCGACTCGCGGTCGAAACGCAGGACGACAATCCGCTCTATCGCAGCCAGCTGGGCAGCGCGCTCGACGCGGCCGGCGAGTTCGATGCTGCCTATCAGGTGCATCTGGACGCCATTGCAATGGCGAATTCCAACATGTTCCAGATCCATCATCTGATGCGGCATCACGAGATGCGCGGCGAATATGATCGCGCTCTCGAGCTCGTCGGGCAACTGATTGCCGACCATCCCGAGGTCCTGTGGCTTCCGCTCGAGCGCAAGCGCCTGCGGCGCAAGCGCCGTCACCTGACGTGGCTGGGCCGGCTGGGTGGCAAGCTCGGCCTCGACGGCGTGCTCGAACGCTGGCTCTACTGAGCCCGCCGCCCGCCTGATGGCATTGTTCGCGATCTGGCGGGAGGGTGCCGTCGACGGTGCGGTGCTGGCCGCCGGGGCGCATATCGTGCCTGAACGCATCTTTTCGCACCGCTTCGAGACGGCTGATGGGGTCTGGAACCTGTGGGCGGGTGCATGTGCCAGCCATTTCTACGAGGCTGACGCGCAGGTCTGGATCGATCCCGCGGGCGGCGCATGCATCATCCATGGCCTGATCTGGCGGACCGGCAGCGCGGCGCTGCTCGACGCGCGCGGTGTCGCGGACCTGCTCGACAGGCCGGGCGCTCGGCTCCCCGACGACGTGGCGGGCGAATATGCGGTCGCGCGGCTTCATGCCGACGGCACACTGGAGGCCTTCGGCGATCCCGCTGGATTGCAGCAATTGTTCCACGCAGCGAACGGCCGGCCGATCCTCGCCAATCGCGCGGCATTCGTCGCGGCGTTGCTGGGGGATTGCGAGCCCGATCGCGACAGCGCGTTGTGGCTGGGGACGATCGGCTATCGCATCGGCCCGGCGAGCGGCTGGCGCGGCGTCGAGCAGCTTGACCAGCGCGCGATCTTCGCCGCCAACGGGGCCGGCACGCGCGTTACGCCCCAGCCCCTGATGCTGCCGCCGGCGCGCGGGTTCGATCCCGATCTTCTCGCCGAGGGGCTCGATCAGGCCAAGGCCGCGATCAGGCTAGTGGCGGGCGACGGCCCGCTCGATCTGCCGATCACGGGCGGCAAGGACAGCCGCGTCGTGCTCGCCATCGCGTTGGCGGCAGGGCTTCGAGGCCGGCTGACCCTTTTCACGCGCGGCTATGCAGGTCATCCCGATGTGGAGGTGGGCGCCGCCATCGCCGCCCGGATCGGCGTGCCGTACCGGCGCGAACCCCCGCTCGGATCGGACCTTCCCGCCGATCTGGGCCCGCAGGCCTTTCTGGCGCGGCTGTGCACGATCGCGTTCCAGACCGATGGCGGCATGGGCGGCTGGGACAATGTGTTCGGCCACGACATTGGGCGCGGGACGATCGTCAGCGGACACCTCGGCGAAGTCCTCAAGGCTTATGCCAAGCGGCCACCCGAAGCCGGGCTCGATCCCGCGGCGATGGTCCGTCTTCAGGCGCCGTTCGATCCGATGGATCTGCTGCGGCCGGCCGCGCGGAATCGGCTCATTGCCGCGCTCGCGCGCCAGATGGACGAGGCGCGCGCGGCGGGTGCCGAGGAAGCGGATCTTCCCGACCTTTTCTATTGGCGCAACCGCGTGCCCAACTGGCTGGGCGGCATCCGCGGGGTGAAATCGTTCGAGCGCCAGCCGGTGCTGCCGTTGGGCGCGCCGGCGCTGATGCGGCTGGCCTTCCAGATGACGGCGGCCGAGCGCAAGGCGGAGCTGGCGCATTACAAATTGATCGAGGCCGCCGCGCCCGAATTGCTCGAACTGCCCTTCGCGCACCAGAATTGGCATCCCTCGCTCGGCGCGATGCAGACCGCGCCGGTGCTCGCAGCGGCGGACGCACCCTTGTTCGGAAGCTGGCAATGGTCGGTCAATCGCGTGCCCGCCGTGCGTGCGGCATTGGCCGAGCGGTTCGCCTCGGCCGACATTCCCCTGTGGGACGATGTGGATCGCGCGCGGCTGATCGAGATGTTGCATCGGCGCCGGTTCGATTATTTCGACCTGATCAGCCTGCTCGGCTTCGCGGTCGCCGCGATTCACCAGGCCGGATTGGCCGCGCCTGCGCGGCTTGGCGAGGCCCCGGCCATGCTGCCGCCCGATCCCGTCCCTCCGGCCGTTACCGGCCATGTCGATATCATGCGCATCATGGGCGACGAGGCCGAGATTCATGGCTGGGCTTATGCACCCGACTGGCCCGGCGCGGCGGTCGCGGTCGAGGTGCGGCTGGATGGCCGGATCGTGGCTGCCGCCCCGGCCGAGGGGCATCGTCCCGATCTGGCGGCGGCGGGGATTGGCGATGGCCGGCACGCCTTCCGCATCCGGTTCGCGGCGCGCCTGCTCGACGGGGCGGAGAGGCTGACGATCGCGGGCGTCGGCAACGCCGATCCGCTGATCGGCGGCGATCGCACGTTGGACGCGCAATTGCCCCGCGAGGCGTGACATGGGAAAGGCGCCATATGGCCGACCATCCCTATAAGAGCCTGCCCGACAGCGCCTATTGGCGGCGCTCGGTCGCGGCCAAGGGCGTCGCGGTCGATCCGCTGGTGGGCGACTTTCCGCGAATCGGCCCGGCGGACAAGATCGCGACCGCGGGAAGCTGCTTCGCGCAGCATGTCGCGCGCCATCTCGCGGGCGCCGGCTTCACCTTTCTGGTCACCGAAAGCGCGCACCCGATCGTGCCGGAGGAAGCCGCGCGCGCCGCGGGTTATGGCCTTTATTCCGCACGCTATGGCAACATCTACACGACGCTGCAGCTCGTCCAGATGTTCGATCGGGCCTATGGCCGGTTTGCGCCCATCGAAGATGTCTGGGCCGCACCCGACGGCCAGCATGTCGTCGATCCGTTCCGGCCGACGATCCAGCCGGGCGGCTTCGCATCGGAGGCGGAAATGCGCGCCGATCGCGCACAGCATCTCGCCCGCGTGCGCGAGATGTTCGAGACGCTGGATGTCCTCGTCTTCACCCTTGGCCTCACCGAGACCTGGCTGTCGAAGGCGGATGGCGCCGCCTTTCCTTTATGCCCCGGCGTTGCGGGCGGTCGGTTCGATCCCGCCGCGCACGAATTCCGCAATCTGCGCACGGGCGATGTCCGCGAGCAGATCGAGGCGTTCGTCGTGCGCCTGCGCGAGGTCAATCCGGCGGCGCGGGTCATCCTGACTGTCTCGCCGGTTCCGCTCGCCGCGACCGCCAGCGGCAATCATGTCTTGCCCGCCACCATTTATTCCAAATCGGCGCTGCGCGCGGCCGCGCAGGAGGCGGCGGAGGACCTGGAAGGGGTCTTCTATTTCCCTTCCTACGAGATCGTGACCGGGCCGCAGGCGCGCGGCCGTTTCTTCGCCGAGGACCTGCGCGAGGTGACGGAGGAGGGCGTCGAGCAGGTGATGCGCGTTTTCCTGCATCACGCGACCGGAGAGGAGCGTCCCGCGGCCGGTCGGCCAAAAGACGCTGGCGTGAAGGACCGGTTCACGGCTGCGGTCGGCCAATGGGCCGAAACCCTGTGCGACGAGGCGATGCTTGACCGCGAGGACTGATCACCGCGCGCGGCGCATGGCGATCCTGGCGGTCGGCCAAAGCCATGTCGGCGCGATTCGGCGCGCCGCCAAAACGCATCGCGAGACTTGGCCGGGGGAATTGCGTACGCGGGTGATCCATCTGCTCGCCGAGGATTATGCCGCCGACGGGCAGGAGTTCGGGCCATTGGCGCGGGCCGCGATCGAGGATCAGATCGCACGCCATCATCCGCGGCTGGTCTCTGTCATGGGCGGCAACGCGCATAACGATATCGCCTTGCTGCGCCATCCGCGGCCTTATGATTTCCTGCTCAGCAGGACCAAAAAAGGGCCGCCGATCGAGGCCGATGCGGAACTGGTGCCCGAGGCTTTGGTTCGCGCGGCGCTGGAGCAGAGGCTGCTCACCGATTTCTGGCGGTTGGACATGCTGCGCGAGATCGCAGGGCCTTTCATCCATCTCGAAAGCCCGCCGCCCGTATTCGACGGGACGTTCATCCGCGATCGGGCGGAGGCGCATTTTCGCGAGCGTCATGGCCAGGACATCGTGGCCGGAGCGCCGGGAATGCGCTGGCGCATATGGCGGCTGACCTCGCGCATCCTGAAGGAAAAGGCCGAGGCGCTCGGCTGCCGCTTCATGCCCGTGCCGGCCGAGGTGCTGGACGAACAGGGCTTTCTGCGGATCGAGTTCGCCGCCGATCCCACGCACGGTAACGAAGCCTATGGCGAGGCGCTGATCCGCGCGATCGAGGATTTCTGATCCGGCGCGCGCTGGACCTCGCACGCCGCTGGAGTTACCGCCGTCACATGGGGAGCATATCCGCCACGGTCGGGCCGAATGCAGGCAAAGGACGGGCCGCATGAGCTGCGCCGCGATCCTTGTGCTCGGCATGCATCGATCGGGCACATCGGCGCTGACCTGGCTGCTCGGCCGGCTCGGCGCCGCGCTGCCGAATGATGCGATCGAGCCCAGCGGCGACAATGCGCGCGGCTATTGGGAATCGCAGGCGCTGGTGAAGGCCGACGATCAAGTGCTGCGCGTAGTCCGGTCGAGCTGGTTCGATCCGCGTCCGCTCGATTTTTCGCGGCTGAGCGCGGACGGCTTGCGATCGCGCAAGGACCGCATCCGCGAGGCGATCGAGAGCGCGTGGGCCAATGCGCCCCTGCTCGCGATCAAGGATCCGCGACAGTGCCGCTGCGTGTCCATCATCGCCGATGTGCTCGGCGAAATGGGGATCGAGCCGCGCGCGCTGCTGATGCTGCGCAGCCCAGCCGAGATCGCGCAGTCGCTCGCCAGCCGCGACGGCACCACGCCGGCTTATGCGCATTTGCTGTGGCTGCGGCACATGATCGACGGCGAGCGTGCTACGCGCGACATGGCGCGCGTGATCGTCGATTATGATGGGATGCTTTCCGACTGGCGCGGGACGATGGCGCGGATCGCCCCCCTCGCCGGACGCGACGGCTGGGTACCGGATGCAGGCCAGGCCGCCGAGATCGGGGCATTTCTCGATCCGGGTCTGCGCCATCATCGTGCGGTGAATGTCGCGCTGGAAGAGCCACTGGCGGGGATCGTCCGCGCGGTCGACGAGGGTCTCCGTGGCCTGATCGCGCGCGACGATGCTGCCGCGCGTGCGCGGCTCGATGAGGCTTATGCGTTGCTTGACGAGGCTCCCTGGCTGGAAGGCGACATCGTCCATGACGAGCTGCGCCATCGCCGCATGGCGCCCGAGGAGGCTGCCGAAGCCGCGCCGGAAGCTCAACCATCGCCTGTCCCCGAACCTGCGCCCGATCCCTCGGGTGACGCCGCATTGATCCGCAACAGCGGCCTGTTCGACGCGGATTATTATTGCACGCGCTATCCTGACGCGGCGACGAGCGGGCTCGATCCGATCGATCATTATCTCCAGATCGGGGCAGCCAAGGGGTATGACCCTAGCCCACTCTTCGACACCGGCTATTATGCGCGCCAGATGACCCGGCGCATCGGCGGAGCCCACAAGCGCTGATGCGGGCGGCGATCCATCTCCATCTATTCTATCCCGATGTCGCGCGCGAGCTGATCGATCGGGTGGCGTCGCTCGGCCGTGCCGATATCGACGTGCTGGCGACCTTTGCCGGGCCGCTCGATCCGCTGATCGATCAGGCGCTGGACCGGATTCCAGGGCGTGTGGTGCGGGTCGAAACGCCCAACAGGGGCTGGGATATCGGGCCGTTGCTCCATCTCCTGCCGCTGATCCGCGAGGAGGGGTATGAAGCGGTCTGCCACCTCCACACCAAGAAAGGCGATTCGGGCTATGCCGCCGAATGGCGCGCGATCGCCTATGACGGGCTGATCCGCGACGACGCGCTGGTCACGCGCGTTCTGGATGCGTTCGGGAGCGATCCGGCGCTGATGCTCGCCGGACCCGCCGCGCTCTACAAGTCGGCGGCAAGCCACCAGTTCGGCAATGCGGCGATATTGTCGGATCTGGCGCCGCGGCTGATGGCGCCGCTGTATCCGCTGGCGGATTGGGGTTTCTTTGCGGGCAGTTTTTTCTGGGCGCGGCCGGTCCTGCTCGAACGGCTTGCGAGCCTGGCCGAGTTCGAGGGCCACGATCCGGACCGCGACGGCACGCTCGCCCATGCGCTCGAACGGCTGATCGGGCTCGCGCCGGTCGCGCTCGAGGGCAATCTGGCGCTGGTCGAAGAGGATGGCGCGCTCACGCTGATGCGCGCGCCGGGAAACCCGGGTCACGAGCCGATCATTCGCACGCTGGTCGATCGCGCCGAGCGGTTCGTGGCGCCGCTCGATACCGATCTGTCGGCGCTGATCGCGCGGCATAATCCGTTGGTCGATTATATCCGCCATGGCCGCGACGCCGACGCGCTCGACCCTAACCCCTATTTCTCCAGCACCTTCTATCTTCGCGTCCATCCGGACCTGGCGGCGGCGGGCGTACATCCGCTCGAACATTATGTCGGCTGGGGCGCGGCGGAGGGCCGTCCGACCGGACCCTTGTTCGATGGGGCTTATTATCGCCGCGCCTATGACGATGTGACGGGCGATCCGCTGCGCCATTTCCTGGAGATCGGCGCGCGTGAGGGGCGGGTCGCGATCCCGATCAGCCGGCCGCTTTATGAAACGTCGGACGAGAGGCCGCGCCGCTTCTACCGTCATTTCGACGTCGCCGCGGAAGAGGCCTTCCTGCGGCGCATGGCGGGGCTGCCGAAGGCGGTTGCGACCAAGGCAGGCAAGACGCGTATTTCGGTGATCATGCCGGCGTGGAACCGCGCCGCGACGATCGCCGCCGCGATCCGCTCGGTGCTCGCGCAGACGCACCGGAATTTCGAGCTGATCATCGCCGACGACGGCTCGACCGACGATACGCGCGAAGCGGTGGCGCCCTTCCTTGCCGACGACCGCGTGAAATGGCTCGATGGCGCGCATGGCGGCGTGTCGGCGGCGCGCAACCGCGGGCTGGCGGCGGCGACGGGCGAGATCGTCGCCTATCTCGACAGCGACAATCGCTGGGCGGCCTGGTTCCTGGAGGTAATGGCGCGATTCATGGCCTCAGAGGGCCTGGAGGCCGCCTACAGCGCGATTTCGCTGCGCGACGACCTCGGGCACCTCACCGGCTATCGCGGCGACGATTTCGATTGGGAGGCGTGCCTCGCCCAGAATTATGTCGACCTGAACGCCTTCTGCCATCACCGACGCCTGATCGATGCGACGGGCGGCTTCGATCCGAAGCTCCGCCGCATGGTCGATTGGGACCTGATCCTGCGGCTCGGCAAGGGGAGGGCGGTTGGTTATGCGCCCTTCGTCGGCTGCGACTATCATGACGGCAAAGCCGATCCTGGCCGCATCACCACCGCCGAGCCTGCTGCCTTCCAGAAACTTGTCTGGACCAAGAATCGCTACGACCTGCCGATCGGCAGCCCGGCCTTCCTCGAGAAACTCCGGCTGAGCGTCGCGATCAAGATCGCCGCGCCCGAGGAGGAGAAAGCCGCATGGGGCGACTGGCATTATGCCGAATCGCTGGCGGCGGCGATCCGAGGGCTGGGGCATGACGTCCATGTCGACTTCCGCCATCACTGGACGGGCCGCGCGCTCTGCGACGAGGATGTCGCGATCAGCCTGCGCGGCCTGCTGCCTTACGAGCCGCGCCCCGGGCAGATTTCATGCCTGTGGAACATCAGCCATCCCGATCAGGTGCCGTATGAGGAATATGATCTTTATTCGGCGGTCTATGTAGCGTCGGACAGTTATGCCGGGTTGCTCGACCATCTCGTGCGGCCGCCGGTCCACGCATTGTTGCAGGCGACCGATCCCGAACGCTTTCATCCCGTCGAGAAGCCCGAGCGCGGCCCCGACCTTCTGTTCGTCGGCAATTCGCGCGGGGTCGAGCGCGAGATCGTGCGCTGGGCGATCGAGGCGGAGAGGCCGCCGGTCATCTATGGCAACGGCTGGGAAGAGCTGGTCCCGCCCGGCCTGGTACGGGGCGACAATGTCGACAATCGCACGCTGGGCGCGCTCTATGCCGGCGCTGGCGCGGTGCTCAACGATCATTGGCCGTCGATGGCAGCGTTCGGGCTGCTTTCGAACCGGCTGTTCGACGTGGTCGCGAGCGCGGGCAAGGCGATTTCCGATCCTGTCCCCTCGATCCGGCGCGTGTTCGGATCGGCGGTGACCGAGGTCAAAGGCCCGGCCGAATTGCGCGCGGCGGCCGATCGGCTGAAAGAGGAAAAAGGGTCGCGAGAGGCGGCGGAGCGTATCATCGCCGAACATGGCTTCGATGCGCGCGCGCGTCGGATCATGGGTGACGTGTTGGCGCGGCTCGGGCTCGAACCGCCTCTTGCCGTCCCCGCGATCCGAACCGAGCCGGCGGCGCTGCGCATTCACTTGATCGTGCCTTATGGCGGGCAGGGACCGCAAAGCTCGGCCTATATTCGCTTGCTCTGTCCCTTGACCGACGAGCGCGTGGCCGGGCGGACAGCGGTTACATTGGGCGGTGCCGAGGATCCGGTGCCACCGTGCGACATCTGCATCGTCCAGCGCGCGGCGATGCCCACGGCCGATGCGATCGATCGGCTGGTCGGCACGCTCGGCGCGATGGGTGCGGCTTTGGTGGTCGATGTCGACGATGCGTTCGGCGCGATGGACGATCATCCGGAGGCGGGCCTCTACCGGTCGTTCAACGCCGCGATCGAGCATGCCATCGCCGCGTCCGCCGAGACCTGGTTCTCGACGCCCGAACTGGCGCGGCTTTACGGCCATGTCGCGCACCGCAATGCGGTAATGCCCAACGCGCTCGATCCGCGCCTCTGGCGCGACTGGCGCAACGCCCGGCCCGAGCCTTTCCGGCAGGACAAGGTGCGGATGCTTTACATGGGGACGGGCACGCATGGGCCCGACTTTGCCGCGCTGCGCCCAGCGCTGGACCGGCTGTGGGCCGAGCGGGAAGGGCAGTTCGACCTGACCCTGATCGGGATTGCCGCCGATGTGGAGCCCGCGCCCTGGCTGCACCGGATCGCGCCGCCGGCCGATGCGATTGCCTATCCGCGCTTCGTGCGCTGGCTGCGCGGGCAGGGACCGTTCGATATCGGGCTCGCGCCGCTCGCCGACACGCGCTTCAATAGCGCCAAATCGGACATCAAATTGCTCGATTATCTCGCGCTCGGCCTGTTGCCCGTCGTGCAGGATTGCCCCGCTTATCGGCTCGATCCGCAGGCGGGGCGGGTGGCGGTTCATGCCGGGGATTGGTTCGCAACCTTGCGCGATTTGATCGACGATCGCGATTCGGCGCGCATGCGGGCTGCATCGGGCCAAAGCTGGCTGTGGGAAAGGCGCAGCGTCTCCGCTATCGCCGACGCCATGATTGCGAGGTTGGAGGCGTTGCTATGAGGGGCTGGGTCGCGCTGCTGCCGCTCACTTTGCTGACCGCCGCGGGGCCGCCGTCGAAGCCGGCTTTTCGGATGCGTTGGCCGGTCGATTGCAGTCTCGGGCAGACCTGCGCGATCCAGAATTATGTCGATGACGATCCCGGCGCTGCGGTGCGGGACTATGCCTGCAAGGGCCGCACCTACCCCGGCCATGACGGCGTCGATATCCGCCTGACCAGCATGGCGCTCGAGCGGCGCGGCGTGAACGTCCTGGCTACGGCGGCGGGGCAGGTGCTGCGGGTCCGCGATGGCGTGGAGGATCGTTCGATCCGCGATGCGCCATCAGGCGCGGTCGCCGGCCAGGAGTGCGGCAACGGCCTGGTGATCGCGCATGGCGACGGCTGGGAAACCCAATATTGCCATATGCGCCGGGGCAGCGTGGCGGTGCGGCCTGGAGATCAGGTCAAGGCCGGGGCAGTGCTGGGCAAGGTCGGCCTGTCCGGCGATACCGAATTCCCGCATCTGCACCTTACAATCCGCAAGGACGGCAAGGCGGTCGATCCGTTTGCGTTCGGTGCGCCGGCGGGTGCGTGCCGGGCCGGGCAGAGCCTGTGGCAGCAGACGCCGCTTTACCGCGACGGCGAGGTGCTGGTCGCGGGCTTCGCGGCCGGACCGGTGCAGATGCGCGACGTGCAGGAACAGGGCGCGGACGTGCAGCCGCGCCCGACCCGCACGACACCGATTGTCGCGTTCGTGCAGGCGATCGGGCTGGAGCAGGGCGACATGCAGCGGCTGACGCTGATCGGCCCCGACGGCACCACGCTGGCGGACAACAAAGCCGCCCCGCTCGATCATGACAAGGCGCAGCAATTGCTGTTCGCGGGCCGGAGCCGGGTTCCCGCGGGCGGCTGGCCGGCGGGCGAATATCGCGCGCTCTACAGCGTAACCCGCAACGGAAAGACCGCTTTGACCCATCTCACGAAAATCCGGATCTGATGGCCAATATCCTGATCGTCCACCAGAATTTCCCCGGCCAGTTTCCGCGTATCACCGATGCACTGCTCAAGCGCGGCGACAAGGTTGCCGCGATCGGCGGCAGCACCGCGCGTGCGCGCCCCGGCGTCGATTTCCGCCGCTGGTCGACCGACCGCGGCAGCACCAAAAGCCTGTTTGACGCGGCGACGCGGGCCGAGGCCGACATGATCCGTGGCACCGCCGCGGCCAATGCGGCGATGCAGCTCAAGCGCGACGGCTTCACGCCCGACGTCATCATCGGCCATCCCGGCTGGGGCGAGACCTTGTTCCTCAAGGAAATCTGGCCCGAGGCCCGCATCATCCTGCTCGGCGAGATGGTCTATCGCAGTCATGGTGGCGACCTGAACTTCGATCCCGAATTCGACAGCGGGCGTGAGGATATGGGGCGTAATTTCCGCTCGCATGCCAAGAATGCGACGCAGATATTGGCCTATGCCTATGCCGATCGTATCGTCTGCCCGACGCGCTTCCAGGCATCGAGCTTCCCGCCATCCTTGCAGCCGATGATCCGCGTTCTGCACGAGGGCGTCGACATGTCGCATGCCGAACGCCGCAAGGGCGCGACGTTCAAGCTGAACGGCGGCAAGGTGCTGGACGGGACGACGCCCGTCATCACGTTCGTCAACCGCACGTTCGAGCCGTTGCGCGGATTCCATATCCTAATGCGCGCGCTTCCGGCGGTGCTCGACGCCTGTCCGGACGCCGATGTGCTGATGATCGGCGGTTCGGCCGCGAGCGGCTATGGCGGCATGAGCCCGAACGGCAAGGATTGGACGAGCTGGATGCTGGACGAACTCGGCGACCGGCTCGACCGCTCGCGCGTCCATTTCCCGGGCAAGGTGCCCCATGCGCAGCTGATCGATGCCTTTTCGATCAGCTGGGCGCATGTCTATTACACCTACCCCTTCGTGCTGTCCTGGTCGCTGGTCGAGGCGATGGCGGCCGAATGCACGATCGTCGCGTCGGACACCGCGCCGCTCCAGGATGCGATCACCAACGGTGTGGAGGGGGTGCTGCTGCCCTTCTTCGACGTGCCGGCATTGAGCGAGACGCTGATCCGGGTGGTGAAGGCGCCTGCCGGGTTCCAGGGTCTCGGTCGCGCCGCGCGGGTGCGTGCGCTCCGCGACTTCGATCAGGCCCGCGGCACGGCGGGTTGGCTCGATTTGATCGACGAACTCCTGCCCCGCTGAGCCGTAGCGCCGGCGTTGGACCGGAGCCCAAATTCTCGACTTTCCTTCTTGGCGGCGGAGCCCCGCCTGCCGGCCTGCTTGTGCCGGCGTGGCCCATATCTGGCATGCAATAGGCACAAAAAGAAAGGGCCGGCTCCTTGCGGAGCCGGCCCCTCTTTTGTGTCGGAACTTCGATTAAACGAAGTCGGCCTTCACGACCGTCGAGGCCGTATAGGTGTGGAGCTCGACGACCGAGTCGACCGTGCCCGTGCTATGCGTGCTGTCCCAGAACAGGAACGTGTCGGTGCCGACCTGGAGCGCCGCGACTTCGGTGCCATGGCCAGCAAGGATCGCCTTCGCATAGGTGTAGGCGTCGTCCGCATTGGCGAACGTGGTCGCGGTACCGGAAGCGGTATCGATCGCCGTGACCGAGAAGCCGAACGCCAGCGTATCGGTGCCGTGCACGAAGCCGTTGATCTGATCAACGACGTCATGACCAGCTGCAGTCGTCGCGCTGAGGATGTTGTTGATGTCCGAATCGCCGGTAGCGAACACGAACTTGTCGTGGCCAGCGCCTGCAACGAGCGTATCGTAGCCGGTGCCGCCCCAGATCGTGTCGTTGCCCGAGCCTGCGGTGATCAAGTCATCACCCGTATCGCCGAACAGCTGGTTGTTGCCGGACGTCCCAAGAATGATGTCGTTACCGGCGCCGCCATGGATGGTGTCGTTGCCGGCTCCGCCATCGAGCGAGTCGTCGCCCTTGTTGCCCTGCAGGTAATCGTTGCCGTTGCCGCCAAGGACCACATCATTGCCATTGCCGCCATAGAGGCGATCGTTGCCGTTGCCACCGAGGACGGTGTCATCGCCAGCATTGCCATTGATGTAGTCGTTGCCGTTGCCACCATCGAGGAAATCATTGCCGTCAGGTGCGCCGGCTGCACCGACCGCAACGTTGCCGTAGATATGGTCGTTAGCGGCGGAGCCAGTGATCGTGTCATCACCGTTGCCGCCGAGCAGATAGTCGACGTCGGTGAACATGGGGTTACCATGCGTGTCGGTGCCATGCGCGGCCGCAAAACCAGTGATGACGTCGTTGCCTTCGCCGCCGTTGATCGTGTCGTTGCCGAGGCCACCCCCGATCACGTCATTGCCGGCGAAGCCGAACGCCACCGCAGCATGACCGACCGTACCAGCGGTCAGAGCCATCGCCGTGCTGGTGTCGGCGGCCGACGTGCCGAAAAGCGCGATTTCGGTGTTGTTGAAAACGATGTGGTTGGGGGTCGACAGGCTGCCACCCGAAACCGCGGCCGCGCTGAATACCAGCGACTTGCCGTTTTCCGTCAGCGTGATCGTCTCGTTGGTGATCGTGGTGCCGAGAGCGGTCGAGGTCGTCGTGCCCGGGGTGTCGGACACGCCCAGATTCGCAACGGTACCCGATGCGAAGAGAAGGAAGTCCGAAGCCGTGAACGCATTCGCGTCCGTCTGGGACATGTTTTCAAAAGTATAAGTCGCCATCTAAGCCTCCAATTGAACCTTACAGTTCGGGCGTAAGTACGAAGCCCCCCCCTCCCCTAAGGTGGCTGGAGGCGCCCTCCGCCCATGCCTAACCACACCGAAATGCAGTCAGCGCAAGCGAGCGCTTCGGACACTTAGCCAAGCTTCGAACCCTACGCAACCACTAAACAAGTCGATATTCGTTACAAAAACCAGCGGATGCCACGGGAATCATGGCATAAGCGGTCCGCCGCAATAATGCGCCGGGCGACCTTACACGGTTCCCGCCCCAAGCACAGCCACTTAGCGCAGCATAAGGTTAATCAATCCTTCTCGCGAAAGGGCGCGATACCCGCCAGTGAAAGGAAGCGTGCGGTCTCATCGGCCAGTTGCCGTTGCAGAAATATCACGTCGGATTCGGACAGGATTTCCGGATAGTCGATATCGGCGGCAGGGCGGGAGATACGGGGCGCGATTTCACCCGTGGGGGCGGGCACGCCGAGGAAGGCGCATACCGATCCTATCGTGCCGGTGGGATCGCGTTTGAGCGCGTCCGATTCCAGCAACAGCACCTGCTCGCGCGGAAAAAGCGCGAACAGATGCGCGAGCTGGCGCCCGTAAAAGCCCCTTTCGACATAGGAATAAACGCGGTGAAAGCCGGGATAAGGGCTGGCTCCGGCCATGCGCGCGCGGCCATCGCGGATGCACCAGGCGAATGGCTCGGTCTCCTTGCCGCGCGCATATTCCATCTTCCAGTGCGACCAGGCTCGCTCCACGGGATCGCGGAAGAGAAGGATCAGCCGCATCGCGGGATTGTAAGCGCGGATCCGCTCCAGCGCGTTCGGCCAGTAGAGGTAGATCGGCGTCGCCTCACCCCACAGCCGGCCGGGATCTCCGAACAGGCCATGATAGGAGGCATAATCGGGCGCCGCCCAGTCGACCCGTTCTTCATCGTCGAAGAAATGCGCCTCCTTGACCGCGGGCAGCTCCAGCCCTGGAACTTCGGCCAGATAGTCGAACAAGGCGGTCGTGCCCGCTTTCTGCACGCCGGCGATCAGGAAGCCGACGCGCTTTTCGCCGTCGGCCCCGCTCATTTCTCGCGCAAGGCGGTGTGCATCGCGTCCGTCATCGGGCCCAGCAGATAATCCATGATCGTCCGCGATCCGGTGATGACGCTGACCATGGCCTGCATGCCCGGCGTCATGTGCACGCCATGGCCGATCCGCGCGATCTGGGCCGGGTCAACCTTGATCTGGACCGCGTAATAGGGCTCGCGCCCCTGGCCCGCCATACCAGGCATTGTCGGATCCTCGGTGGTTGCGTCGGCCGAGACGACGGTCACCACGCCGTCGATCGGCGGCGTGGTTCGTGGGTTGAAAGCCGTCAGCGTTACGCGCGCCGGCATGCCGACATGCACCTCGGCGATGTCGTTGGGCTTCACCTTTGCGTTGAGCACGAGCGGCGAGCCGGTCGGCACGATGTCGAGCAGCCGCTCGCCCGGGCCCGCCACGCCGCCCTCGGTGAATTGCGTTAGGTTGAACACATAGCCGTCGACCGGCGCGCGCACCGCCGTCTGGAAAAGCGATTGCACGGTAGCACGAAGCTTGGGTTCGGCTTCCGCCAGCTTGTCCTGTGCCTGGCGGATGCCCGTCGCCGCGTCGCCTTGGCGTTTTTCCTCGAGTTGGGCGAGCTGGATTTGGACGCCGCCGATCTGCTGCTGCGCGCGTGCAATTTCCGCCAACGCCGAGCCCTTCTGGCCCTTGAGCTGCGCGGCGCTGCGGTCGAGCGCGGACACCCGCGTCTTGGGCGCATAGCCGAGCCGATTGAGCTCCCGCACGCCGCTCAGTTCGTCGGCAATCGAGCCCGACTGCATGTCGACCGAGGCCATTTGTGCGCGCAGACCCTGGATTTGCGTGCCCAGCTGCTGAGCCTGCGTTTTGAGCGCGCTCGCCTGGCTGCTGTACAGCATCATCGTCGACGTGTGCAGCGCGCGCTCGCCGGCCAGGAGGGCCGCGACCTGAGGATCGTTCTGCCGGGCGATCAATTCCTGGGGGAAGTGGATTTCGAGCGATCCGGCCTGCTGCGCCTGAAGGCGGGCAATATCCGCGAGCGCGGTCTGATATTGCGCCTGCCAGACGTCGACACCGGCCTGCGCCTGGAGCGGATCGAGCTGGAGCAGCACCTGGCCGGCATGCACGAGCTGGCCCTCGCGCACATAAATGTGCCGGATAAGCCCGCCTTCACGATGCTTGATGACCTTGGTATTACCCTCGACCTGAACTTGCGCGGGCGCGATCACGGCGCCCTTGATCGGCGAGACGAACGCCCACAGCAGCAGACCGAAGACGAGCACCAGCACCACAACCAATCCCGCCATCATCGGCCGGCGCAGCCGCAGGCGGATGATCTCGCTTTCGCCCTGGTCGAGCTCGGAAAAGCCTGGATCGGGATCCGCCGGAATGTCGGGCGCTCCGCGGATCTGGCGGACGATTTCGGTCAGCTTGCTCATGCGCCGACCTCCTTGAGCTTGGGCGGTTGATCGGGTTCCGGCGGCTTCTGCGCAGGCTGCGGCCGCTTGGCTCCAAGACGGCTCATCACGTCGTCGCGCGGGCCGTAATCGGTGATCTGACCATTGACCAGGACCAGGATCTTGTCGGCGACCCCGAACACGGCGGGCTTGTGCGAGATCAGCACCACTGTCGACCCGCGCTGTTTGGCGCGCTCGAGAGCGGCCATCAGCGCCGCCTCGCCTTCGGCATCCAGGTTGGCATTGGGTTCGTCGAGGATGATCAGCTTGGGATCGCCGAACAGGGTCCGCGCCAGGCCGACCCGCTGGCGCTGGCCGGCCGACAGCACCGCGCCGCCTTCGCCCAATTCGGTCTCATACCCTTTGGGCAGGCGCAGGATCAGATTGTGCGCGTCCGCCTGCATCGCCGCAGCCACCACCTGCTCGTCGGTCGCATCGGGCAAGAAGCGCGCGATATTGTCGCGCACCGTGCCCGAGAATAATTCGGTGTCCTGCGGCTGATAGGCGACGTAGCGGCCGAAATCCTCGCGGTCCCAGCTATAGACGTCTGCGCCATCGAGCCGCACCGTGCCCGAACCCGGCTTCCAGATTCCTACCATCAGTCGGGCGAGCGTCGATTTGCCCGCGCCCGAAGGGCCGACGATCCCGACGAAATCGCCGGGCTCGATCCTGAAGTTCAGATTGGTCAGCACCAGCGCCAGCGCCCCCCCCGGCGCGAAGCTCACGCCCTCGATGCTCATCCCGCCGGTCGGGACGGGCAGCTTAGTCACGGGAACGGGCGGTTCATAGTCGAGCAGGATGCGGTCGAGCCTTTTATAGGCTTCATGCGCCTCGATCAGCGCCTTCCACGATCCGACCATCCTTTCGACCGGCGCGAGCGCGCGCGATGCCAGGATCATATTGGCGAACAGCAGCCCCGACGGAATCGTGCGCTCCACCACCAGCCAGGCGCCGACCGCGATGATGAGGATCTGGATCAGCATGCGCACGAAGCGGATCGCGCCCGAATAGAAGCTGCCGTTCTGCAGCGCGGTCGATCCCGCCGCGACCGAGATGTAGCGGCTACGCGCCCACATCCGACCCAGCACCGGCAGCATGCCGAGCGCGCGCACGACTTCGCCGTTGCGCAACGCGGCATCGGTGAAGCCGTAACTGGTGATGGCGGCGCTGCTTGCTTCCTTGAGCGCGCCATGCGTGGCGCGGTCTTGAAGGAAGGCGAGGACGATCAGCGTGACCCCGCCCAGCAAAGTGACTATGCCGATCGTCGGATCGATCGCGAACAGGACGATCATGAAGACCGGCATCCAGGGTAGGTCGAACAGCACGTTAATCGCCTGGCCGCCGATCGCGCCGCGCACGGTGTCGAGATCGCGCAGCGCCTGCGCCCGCGTCCCCTGCCGGCGCACGACCGCGTCAAACAATGCGGCGAAGGTCCGGCTAGACAATTGCTGATCGAACACCACGCCGAAGCCGCTCAGTACCATCTGGCGATAATGATCGATGATGCCGGAGACGAGGAAGACGAACGCGCAGCCGAAGGACAGGACGATCAAAGTCGACCCGGATTGGCTGGTGATGACGCGGCTGTAGATCTGGTTGGTGTAGATCGGCAGCGCCAGATACAGCAGGTTCGAGATCAGGCTGAACAAGGCCGCGAATCCGATCGGCGCCAGCCCCAGCCGCAGCGCCCGCGCGAGCGGGCTGGCAAGCGGCTGTTCGCCAGGTCTGGTCGGTGTCGGCATGTCAGTTCGATCCTTGGGCGGGAACGACGCCGCTGAAAAGCGTCCTGTTCGCGCGAATTGCAGGCAAAGCGCGCATCAGCGGGCCCGAATATCGTTGAGCGGGCAACGCGCCGCGGCGCCATTCGGCAGCCTGAGCGGGCTCTTGGTGATCGGCGTCAGATGGCGGTTCATCAATTCGCGATTCGGAGATGGGGCGAGGCCGCCCGGATTTTCGGGGTGGGGCAGGTTTGCGCCGGAAAGATCCTTGGACAAAGGCCCGCGCGGCGGTGCCGATCCGATCCGGTCGACGCCGCTGGCGACCAACTCGAGCGGCGTGAAGCCCGAGAAGCGCACATGTTTGAAATTCGCCTCGGGATCGTAAACGGTGACGCCGGCTGCGATTTGCTGCGCGCTCAATTCCCCCGTCGCGGCGAGCAGGGCCGCATGCGAAACATAGACATTATAGCGGCTCTGCAGCAGCGACAGCTGGGCCGCCTGCAATTCCTCTTCCGCATTCAGCGTCTCGATCGTCGAGCGCAGGCCGTTCAGTTCCTCGCAGCTCATGCCCGCGAACGCCGCCTGTGCCGAATCCACTTGGCGCTGCCCGGTCGATACCGCGACGCGTGCGGAAGACAGGGTTACCCAGGCATTGGTCACCGATTCCAGTGCCTGGCGACGCGCAATGTCGATCCCGGCCTGATCGGCGCGGTTGCGCGCGTCGGCGCTGCGTATCTGCGACTGAATCGCACCGCCCGAAAAAATCGGCTGGGTGATGGTGAAACCGGCGACCGCCTCGCGCTGAGCGCTGGCGCCGCCGATACGGAACAGGCCGTTATTGCGGTAAATGCCTTCGCCGCTCAGTGAAATGGTCGGTCCCTGCGCGCCGCGCGCGGCGGCCGCGTTTGCGCTCGACTGCGCTTCGGTAAATTCAGCGATCCTGAGCGGGGGGTTGTTCTGGTCGGCCAGCATGAAAGCATCGTCGATCGTCGGCGGCAAAGTGCCCAGCTGCGGCAGGGGCTCGAGATTGCCGGGATTATGGCCGACAACCTGCAAATATTGCGCGCGCGAAACCGCGAGATTCGCTTCGAGTTGGGCGAGCTGGATCTGCGCCGCGGCAAGCCGCGCATCCGATTGCTGGACGTCGGTCAGCGTGACGTCGCCATATTGGTTGCGTTTGACGTTTTGCCGCAATTGCCCTTCGAGCACGGTCACATTCTCGCGCCCGATTTCGACCCGTGCCTCGTCGCGCAGGACGCCGGCATAAACCTGGATCACGTCCTGGATAACCTGCTGCTCGGTCTGGCGCAGCTCTTCGCGGCCGCCTAGCACGCCGGCTTTCGCCGCGGCGACCTGGCCGCGTATGCGCCCTGACGTGTAGAGCGGTTGCGAGACCGACACCGTGGTCTGCTGGCTCGTCCCCTCGGTGGCGAGGAAGCCGAGCGGATTGATGTGCGTATATTGGCCCTGCGTCTGCGCCGTCAGGTTCGGTCCATATTGGGCCCGGGCCTGCACATAAGTCTCGTCGCGCGATTTCTGAAGATAGCGCTGCTGCACGAGCTGCGGATTGCGATCGTAAGCCGACGCGATCGCATCGGCGAGCGTTTCGGCCGACGTCGCGAACGGCAGGCACAGGGCCAGCGCCGCGCAGGCAAGGCGGCCGACCCTCGTCTTCGGCAGAGATGCGCGATTAGCTATTGAAATCACTCTGAAATTTCCGCGGATCGGGATGACCTCAAGGGTTCCACGACGGGGGGCGGTTCATAGAGGGGCATGGTTGAGAGTCAATTGTGACCGCGATGAGCCGAAAAAAGTCTTACACTGTTCTGCCGATGGTCCGCCTATACATGGCCTCCAACCGGCGCGCATAATCCTTGCCCGAAAAGCGCGCGGCGGCAAGCGGTCCCGCAGCCATGAGCCGGTCGCGCAGCGCCGCGTCGCTGTCGAGCGCCTTTATCCCGGCGGCGATCGCGGCGACGTCATAGGGATCGACCAGCAGCGCGGCGTCGCCCGCAATCTCGGCGAGCGCGCCGCGGTCTGAGGTGAGGACGGGCGTGCCGAGCTGCATCGCCTCCAGCACGGGCAGGCCGAATCCTTCCCAGATCGACGGGAACAGCACCGCCCGCGCGCCCCGGATCAATTTCGCGAGCAGCGGCCGCGACAGATGCTCCAGCCGACGGACGCGCTCGGCCATGCGGCGGCCGTGAATCGTATCGGCCTCGTCGTCGGGCACGAGCAGGCGCAATTCGTCGTGCGCGTGCCAGCCGCGCCCTCCGGTCAAGACCAAAGGTGCCGCTACGCCGGTGGCAAGATAGGCTTCGAGCAGGCGTCCGATATTCTTCTTGGGCTCGATCGCCCCGAAATGAAGGAAATAACCGCGATACGGCAGTCCGAAGATATTCTCGATCGCAGCGGCATCGTCGTGCGGATCGTCCGTCGGCCGGGGCAGCGGCGAGGCCTGATAGCAATTGGTGATCCGTCCCGGATCGACCCCGAATTCGGCGATGATGTCGGCCCGGCTGGCTTCGGACACGGTGCAAAGATGCGCGGCTTGCGCCACGCAGGCGGCAAGCAGGTCGCGGTAGGCGCGCTTCGCGTCGAGCGTGGTGTAGGGCATCCGCAGCGGCACCAGATCATGCAGCGTGTAGACGTTCGCGGCGCCCTCCAACCGGATCGGCAGCGGGTAGGTCCAGTGCATGATCAAGGGCGGCGCCGGCATCCGCACGGGCAGGAGGCGGCCGTAGAGCGCGAAATGGCGGTGCGCGATCTCGAACAGATTGGGGACGGTCGTCAGCCGGTCGAAGGCGGGCAGGCGCTCGGCGAGATTGGCGGTTTCGACCCGTCCGGCCTGCGGGATCTCCTGCGCGGCGCGGGCCAGGAACGGATTGAGCGCGGTCAGGCGGATGCGGCGGCTGCGCTTACGGCGCAGGTGTGGCGTGGGCGGCACCTGGCCCAGGCGGTCATAGAACAGGATTTCGCGCATGTCCGCGTCGGCGCCGGCCTCGACCCCGAACAAGCCGGTCACCTTATGCCCACCGCCGCGCAGCACGTCGGTCAATACATGGCCATAGGTCGCGACGCCCGTGCCGTTGGGCAAGGCGAGATTGTAGCCGTCGATACCGACGTGGAAGACTGTCATAGCGGCTCCGCCATCACGGCGGCATAGGCCCGCGTCAATCTTTCCGCGAAATGCGCCGGCGTGAAGCGGTCGGCATTGCGGCGCCCCGCCGCGGCCAGTTCGGCGCAGAGCACGTCGTCCTCGGCCAGCCGGCGCAATGCGGTGCCGAGCCGAGCCGTGTCCTCCGGATTGACCGCGAGCGCGGCGCCGCCCGCCGTCTCGGCGAGTGCCCCCCGGTTCGAGGTGACGACCGGCGTGCCGAGCGCCATCGCCTCGGCCACCGGCAGGCCGAACCCTTCCGCCAGCGATGGCATGACGAGCGCGCGCGCATGGCCGATCAGCGCCCGCAAGGTCGGGCGATCGAGATAAGGCAGGCGAATCGCGCCGGGCGTGGCGGCGAGCAGGGGGGCGATTTCGGCCGCGCCCCAGCCGTCGGGCCCGGCGATGACCAGCGGCATGCGCACCTTGCTCCAGCGATAGGCCTCGAGCGATCGGGCGACATTCTTGCGCTTCTCCACGGTTCCGCACACGAGCAGGAAGCCGCGCGGGACAAGCCCTTCGGGCAGCATCGCAGGGTCGGCCGGGGAGGTGTCGACCGCCAGGCTGCAATCGATCACGAAATCGGGCCGGCAGGCGGTCACGCGGATGATCTCGTTGCGCGCGGTTTCCGATACGGCGATGAAACGCGCCGCGCATTCGCCCAACCTGGTCAGCATGCGGCGATAACGCCTGCCGTCGATATGCGTCAGATCGGGGCGATGCAGCGGGATCACGTCGTGGACGGTATAGAGATTATGCCATCCGATTGCCGCGAGCGGGACGGGGTAGGTCCAGTGCATGATGCCGGGCGGACCCGGCAGCCGCACCCTGAGCGGGCGGCGGTGCACATCGAAATAGACCTGCGCCACGCGGAAGATGTCGGGAGAGACCAATAGGCCCTGTTCGGCCCCTCCCCTTAGTATGCGAGCACCGCGCGTGCCGGGCCGCAAAGCGCGCAACCAGCGGCCGGCGCGGCCGAAAGGGGCAGGCGCAGGCTGGTCCAGCAGCGCCCGGTCGCTGAGCAGCGCGTGATCGCAGCTGATCGCCGCATGCGCCTGAAGCAATTGGCGCGCATAGCTGCTGACGCCCGTGCCGCCCGCGCTGGCCAGCATGCGCGCGTCCATGCACAGCCGGAGCGGCGGCGCGGGATCGATCCCGGGATATTGCAGTTCGGTGGCCATGCGTTAGGGAGCGTGCGTCCGGCATTCGGCCGCCGTCAATGCACTGAACCCCATCGGCCCGAATAGGGGTCTGAGGACCATGTTCGCATGATCGAGTTCCAGAACGTCAGCAAAAGCTATCATATCCGCAAATTCGAGAAGCACGTCTTCACCGATCTGAACTTCAAGATCGAGCCCGGCGAGAGCATCGGCATATGCGGGGCGAACGGCGCAGGCAAATCGACGCTGATGCGGCTGATCGCTGGGGTCGAGCAGCCCAGCAGCGGACGCGTGATCCGCACCATGTCGACCTCCTGGCCGATCGGCTATTCGAGCTGCTTCCAATCGAGCCTGACCGGCGCGGACAATGCGCGCTTCATCGCGCGCATCTACAATATGGACGAGCAGAAGCTGGCCGACTTCGTCGAGGATTTCGCGCAGCTCGGGCCCTATTTCCATCAGCCGGTCCATACCTATTCGGCGGGCATGAATGCCCGGCTGGCGTTCGGGGTGAGCCTGGCGATCGATTTCGACTGCTATCTGGTGGACGAGGTGACGGGCGCGGGCGACGAGCGGTTCCGCGCGCGCTGCGAGGAGGCCCTGCTCCATCGCCGCGACAATGCGACGCTCATCATGATCAGCCACGATCCGGGCACGCTGCGCCAATATTGCACGCGCGGCGCGGTGGTCTATGGCGGGGCGCTGGTCTTTTTCGACACGATCGAGGAGGCGAGCCAGGTCCATCACCGGCTACAGCTGCGCGCCGCCTGATTGCAGTCCCGCCGCCTGATTGCAGTCCCGCCGCCACTTGAGTAGGTTCGTTCCCCGACACGCTCGTGACCGCGCGGCGAACAACGATTTTATCCGAAGAGACCCCAATTTGACCATGCCCGCGTTCCCGCTGACGCTTTCCTCCCGCGCCCGTGCCCTCTCCGCTCTCTCCGCTTTGGCTTTGCTCGGCGGCTGCGCGGCCTTGCCGTCGAGCGGCCCGACCGCGGGCGAGATCAGGCGCGGGGTCAAGGACCAGAACGAGCTCGGCTTCAAGATCGTCGATATCGACGGCCCGCTGGTCGAGAAGATCAATGCCGAGGCGGCGGCGGCGGATGCCGCGCAGCCGACGCTGTCGAGCCTGGCACAGGAAGGCCGCAACGACGTGATCGGAGCGGGCGACGACCTCTCGATCGGCATTTACGAAGTCGGTATTTCGCTGTTCGGATCATCCGAGGGCGCGGGCGGCGTGATCGATCCCGCGGCACGCGCGCAGACCTTCCCCGATGTGCTCGTCGCGGGCGACGGCACGATCAAGCTGCCTTATATCGGTACGCTCAAGGTCGAAGGGCACACCCCGGCCGAGGTCCAGGCGATGATCGTGCGCGCGCTCAAGGGCAAGTCGCAGAGCCCGCAGGCATTGGTCACGATCAAGACCAATATCGCCAGCACCGTCTATGTCGCGGGCGACGTGCATGCGCCGGGCCGTTTCAACCTCTCCTTGCAGCGCGAACGGCTGCTCGACGCGATCGCGCTCGCGGGCGGCGCGACCAATTCGGCCGAGGATACTGTGGTGCGGTTCAACCGCGGCAACAACTTCCTCGAGGAAAGGTTGGGTCGCATCCGCTCCGGCGCCGCCGACGATCTGGTTCTGATCCCGGGCGACCGCATCGAATTGCTCAAGCGTCCGCGCAGCTTCATCTCGCTCGGCGCGACTGGCAAAGTCGAGCAGACGGCGTTCGAGACCGGCGACCTGTCGCTCGCGGAGGCGGTCGCGCGCGCAGGCGGCCCGACCGATTCGGTGGCGGATCCGTCGGCGGTATTCCTGTTCCGCTATGCGCCCGCGGCGCCCGGGCAGCAGGAAAAGCCGATCATCTACCGGCTCAATATGCTCCAGCCGGCCAGTTATTTCCTGTCGCAGCGCTTCGCGATCCGCGACAAGGACGTGATCTACATCGCCAACGCGGCCGCCAACCGCCCGGCCAAGATGGTCAACATCATCAATCAGCTGTTCTCACCATTCGTGGCCGCGCGGGCTGTGACGCGCTAGCACGCGTGGGGGCCACGCTCGATTTCGGAACCAACCTGGGCTAGACACTTGAGTGCAAGGCGTAACCGCGCTCGGGGGTGGGGATAGTGCCGTCAAAAAAGACAGGCCGTGCGCCGAACATGACCGCATCGTCCGGCACCCGATCTGACGATATGCTGCAGCATTATCTAGTGGGCACGCCCCGTCTGGATCTTGCGGTGGATCAGGGCCTGACGGCAGCGGCCGGCGCGCAGGCAATAGTTCATGCGCCCGATTTGCTTCAGGACGAAGCCGATTATCGCGGCGCTTTGCAACGCTGGTTCGGCCTGCTCAGGGTTGGCGGCCTGCTCGTACTGACCGTCCCGCACGCTTTCCTCGATGCGCGGCAGGACCGATTGCCAGTTGCGCGCCGCCCTCGCCAGAAGCGGCTCTATACGCCCGCCTCCCTGCTGGCCGAGGTCGAGGAGGCTCTCGCCCCCAACAGTTATCGCCTGCGCTGGCTCGCCGATCGCGATGCGGGCTATGATCATGCGCTCGACTGCGCCACGCCGCCGATCGGACAGCATGATATCGCGCTGGTGCTGGAACGGATCGAGCAGCCGGATTGGGATCTTGCGCCGGCCACGCCGCCCATCGCGTCCGCGCCGGATTTCGCGTTCGAGCCGTTGCGCACGCGTGTGGAGACGATGGCCGCTGACGGAGCGGCGCACATCCTGCTGCTCAAGCTCGACCATCTCGGCGATTTCCTGATGGGGGTTCCGGCGATGCGCGCGCTGCGGAGACATTTCCCTGATGCGCACATCACTTTGGTGGTCGGTTCGTGGAACGAGGGCATCGCGCGGCGTATTGCGATTGCGGATGAACTGCTGACCTTCGATGCGCTGCCGCGCAATGCGGAGGAGGCACAGGCCGATGTGGCGGGCAAGGTCGCGCAGTTCGACGCGCTGATCCACCGCCGCTATGATCTTGCGATCGATCTGCGCTCGTTTCCCGATACGCACGCCCTGCTGCGCAATGTGGACGCGAAGCACAAGGCAGGAATAGGCCATCGTGGCGCGCATCCCTTCCTCGACATCTTCCTTCCCGTCGATCCGACATCCGAGGCGGTTGACCATGCCTGGCACCAGCAGATTGGTGTGCAGGAATTCTTCGCGCTCAATGCCTCCGAGCGCACACCATTCCAGATCGGCCGCGGCGGGCTCGCGGCGCAAGATAGCGAGCAAATCCTGGTGTGGGGGCCTTATCGATCGCTCGTCCCGGGCGATTATCTGTTCCAGCCCTATCTCGATCTTGATTCCGGGCGGCCGGGATTACTCGCCTACGATATCGCGCTGAATGCGGAGCGCCGGGTTTATGGTGTGCTCGACGGCGTGACAGACCTGCTCATCCCCTTCACCGTGACCGGCAAGAGCAGCCAGTTCGAGTTCCGCCTCACGACCTTGCCGGGCGAGCCCCTGATCGACTTCTATTTTTACGGCGGCAAGCTGATCAAGAAGGGGACATCAGGTACATTGCATCAGTCGGAATATCTCGGCCTGTTGGTCGAGCTGGTGGCGATGCGGCTGAACGGTACGATTCTGCGCGATGCGAGGGACGCGCCCCGATGAGCCACATCGTCATCGCCCCCTTTTCCAACAGCGACATACGCGACTGGCCCGCAGCCCATTTCCGCGCACTGATTGCGCGGCTGGTGGCGGATTGGGACGGTCTGGTCCTTGTCGTCGGTGCGCCCGGGCAGGCGATACGCGCGCACGAGATCGTGCGCTCCTTCGATTCCAGCCGCGTGATCAATCAATGCGGTCGTGGGAGTTGGGGGGAGGCGGTCGCGCTGGTCCGAACCGCAGCCTGCGTGATCGGTAACAATTCGGGCATCGCGCATCTCGCCGCCTTCGAAGGCGTGCCGACTCTCTGCGTGTTCAGCGGGGCGCATCAGCGGCTGGAATGGCGCCCGATCGGCGCGAAAGTCGTCACGCTTTCACGCGCTATCGCCTGCTCGCCCTGTCATTTTCACCATGCCGCGCATTGCCCGTTCGGATTGGCTTGCCTTGAGCAGATCGCGCCGGATCTGGTGTTTGAAACCGCCATGAAATTGATTCACCGCACGCCGGGAGAGGTGTTTGCCGATGTCGCATGAAGCGTCCGAGGGCTGGGTGGAGCGCCGCATCCGCGCGGCAATGAAGGGCGAGATCGATGCGTTGCGTGCCGGGCTGGCCGACCTCGCCGGGGCGGTTGAAGCCGACCGCGCCGAGCTTGAAGCCAACCGCGCGGAAATTGCCGAGATGCGGGCGTGGACAGCCGGGATACGCGCCGAAATCGCCGATCAAGGTGCCGAGCTGCGCGCAATGATCCACAGCGTCGGGGTGGAGATCAGCAAGACTGCCGCCCACGCAGAGGAGGGCTTGAACGCGCTGCGGGCGGCAATTGAGGGCGATGAGCGAATCGAGACGCTACGCTTGCGTGTTGAAGGATTGCTCGCCCAGCATCGCTGGGACACGGATCAATTGCGGCAGGCGGTCACCGCGCTGGCCGAGCGGCTTCCGCTTTGCGACTGAATTAAAGATACCAGGCCGGTCCGATCGCCGGCTGGACCTCGAGCGCATCCCGGCGCAAGTTGGGATGCCAGGAAGGGTCCGTGTCGAACCAGCTTCGCCAGCGCGACAGGAACAACGCGACATCCTCGCCGGGCGGCAGCCGTTCGCCGCGCGAGGCCTTCTCGCTGTGGACCATCTCCGCCATCGGCGTGCAGACGATACGATAGCCGAGCGCGCGCATGCGCAGGCACAGATCGGTATCGTTGAACTCGAGGCTGAACCGCTCGTCGAAGCCGTTGACCTGTTCCAGCACCGAACGCCGCGTCGCGAACAGCGCTCCCGTCACCATCGACCATTCGCGCTGAACGAGCGCCCAATCCTGATAAGTACCTTCCGCCTCTTTGCGGAAGATCCACGCATGCGCGGCGGTCGGCCCGTGGGGCACGAGGCCGGCGTGCTGCAGCCGGCCGTCGTCATACAGCAGGCGCGCGCCGGCCCCGCCGACGCTGGGATCGACGGTGAAGCTGATCAGGGCTCTCAGCCATTCGGGGTCGGACGGCAGGCAATCGTCGTTGACCAGGACGATCTGCTCGGTCGCAGAGGCGCGCCAGAGCTGGTTCATCTTCGCGGCATAGTTGAACGGCATGTCCGCAGGCCGGACGGTCTCGATCCGGCGCAGCGTGAACGGCCACGTCTTGCGCGCCCAGGCGGGTTCCCCAATCATGTCGTCGCCGACCAAGACCGTCAGCCGATCCATCGGCCAGTCGGTTCCCGCCACCGCCGCCAGCAGGCGCTCGATATAGGTTCCCTTGCCGTCGCGAACCTTGCTGCGGATGGTCGGCACGGCGATCGTGACTTCGGGCGCGGTGTCAGCATCGAAGCGCCGCATCAGCGCGAAGCTGTCTGGCGTGCGACCGGCCACGATCTGGTCTTTCAAAGCGGGCTGCGCCTCGAGCATCCGCACATAATCGGCATGGGCCGGGCGGATACGTGGACCGGGATGCGCCAGCAGCACATTGGGTATCCGTGCGATCGACAGACCCGCCGTATGCGCCCGGAACAAGAGGTCGGCCAGTGCGGCGGTACCCATGGCGGGGTCGAGCCCACCCAGTTCCTCGAAGGCCGACGCGCGAACGAACAGCGGCGCCCCAATATAATCCTGCGCGGTCAGCAGGGTCAGGTCGAATTCGGGCTTGAGCCGGATCTGATCGATCGCGCGCGGAGTCTCGGCCGCGACGTCATCGGCGTAGAAGATCGCGACGTCAGGGCGGTGGACGAAGAAATGATTAGCGGCGAGGTGGAATTCGGGCGCGAGGAAGGTCCCCGCCGGGGCGAAGGCAATCCAGTCTCCCTGCTGATCGCGCTCGAGCACGGGTCGATCGACCGAACCGTCTGCGGCGAGCATCACCAACCGCATGTGCGGCGTGAAATCGGCCTGTTCGACGGGGATGCCGTTGGCAGGACGCAGGCTCAGCCGGTTGGCTGCGCCGCCGGGCGAAGCTGCGACCGTGTCGCGCAGGCTCCGCGCGATCAGCCTGCCCACCGCCTCGTAGGACAGGCGCTCGCCGATCCGCGCACGGGCGGCGTCGCCCCGGCTGCGATCGCCCGCTTCCAGATCGCTTGCAGCCTGCCGGAGCGCTGCCGACAAGGCGGGTTCGTCGATCCGCGCCCATTCGCCATCTTTCTTGTAATGGCTGAAGTCGCGATCGAGCGTCCACGGTCGCGCCTTGACCGGATAGCCGGTGCTGTTGTCGAGATGCTCCTTCATGCCCCCGAAGTCGGTCGCGACCACGGACTTGCCCGCCGCCATGGCCTCCGCAATCGTGAGGCCAAAGCCTTCGGAGCAATGCGGCGAGGCATAGATGTCGGCGGCGGCGACCAGCTCCTCCAGCCCACCCGCGGGCAGGTTGCGGTCGACCAGCACGACATTGCCCGTCGCCTCGGCCAGCGCGCGGAACGCGGCCCCATCCTCGGGACGGTCCATCAGATGCTTGGTCTTGAGCAGCAATGTCCAGCCGGCGTCGCCCAGGCCGGAGGCGGCGAAGGCGCGAACCAAGGCATGCGGGTTCTTGCGGACCAGATAGCTCGATCCGTCAAACGTATAGAGAATTACGCGCCGGCCTGCGGGCACGCCGAACCTGCCCAACACTGCGTCCCTGTCGATCGGCTGTGCCGCGGGCAGCGGCACAGCGTGCGGGATCACGTCGACCCGCGCGCCTTCCTGCGCGGCGAACAGGTCCGCGCAATAGCGGCTCGGTGCCCAGATTCGGTCGACCGAGCTGAAATCGGTGCGCCACTCGGGTGGGATATGCGCCATCTCCCACACCCAATAGCCAATGCGGCGGCCGGCGCGGCGGATCGCGTCGCGCTGCCCATCGGTGAGCAGGAACCAACTGTCGGGGTTGAGATGCACCACCGCCACGTCGGCATCGCCGGGGAAGTCGATGATATCGACCGGCGGTACGAGCGGGCGGTGGACGTGGAAGGGCTTCTTGATCGGGTGCAGGTTGACGCGCGCGCCGCTGCGCTGGAGCGCGGCGATCGTTCCGCGCGCGGCGAAACCGAGCCCGTTGTCGTAATTCCATGGCCCATAGAAGGCGATCTTGAGCTGCTCGCCTTCCGCGGGCGCGAACCGTTGTGGATGCGCCACCAGCCTGCCGGTCTCTTCGTGTGGCAGCACCGCAGCGCTCGCGGCGACGGTGCGGTCGATCAGGTCGAGATCGAAGCCCGCCTCGCTCAAAGTTTCGCGCCAGCCGCTCAGGTCTGCCTCGTCGAAATGGCCGCGGACCAGCAGCGCCTTCACGAACGGGAAGTCGCGCTCGATCAGACCGCGCCAGTCGTATAAGGTAGGATTGGCGGCGCTTTCGCTCGGGAACAGGATCTCGACCTTGTGCCCCGATTGCTCGACCGCGCCCGCGAACCGCACCTCATAGATGCGGATCACCGCATCCTTGTCGCCCAGGATGCGCACCTGCTCGAAGAAGCTGTGCAGCCACCAGGAAGACAATAGGCGCGGCTTGAGCGCGACGAAGAAGGTCTGGACATGCCAGCGATATTCGTAGCTTTCCGTCAGCCCGATCAAGTCGGCGTCGCTCGCACGGACCCGGTTGAGCAACGCGTCAAAACGTTGCGCATCGACCGGGCCGATCAGGCTGTCATTGGCGAGATAGAGTGTGCCCGCGCCATAGACTTCGGGGTGGAGGTGGATCGCATGCGCCCAGGCGGCGAAATCATAGCCGGCATTGGCGCGCACCATCACGCCCGCGGCGAGGTCCGCCAGCGCCTGCGGCACATCCACTTCGCGGTCGGTCACGATGATCAGCAGCGGCTTGATGCCCGCTTGGGCCAGCGCCTCCAGATAAGGCGCGACGTGCGGCTTGATCCGGCCGGTTGCACTATGCGTGACGAACAGCGCGATTTCGTCGCCAGGCGTCATCCGCAGCGGCTTGACGATTTCGACCCGCACCGCCCAGGCAGGCGGGGACGGGCCCGGTGTCACGGGCGGCGGAACCGCCTCGTGCGGGGCTTCGCGCTCCATCTCGGCCAATGCATTGGCGGCATGGGGATTGCCATCGCCCGCCAGCGCGAGGCCGAACAGGTCGCGCGCTCGCGCAAGATCGCCCGCCTGCCTGCGGGAGCGGCCCCAGCAGAGCAGGAGATCGGAATCGGTCGGGCGCAAATCCCCGGCGCGGCCATAAGCCAGATCTGCGCCCGCATGGTCGCCCGACTGGGCTAGCATATGGCCGAGCTGTACCCAGATCGCGAAGTCGTCGGGCTGATCGGACAGATGCCGCCGATAATGGTCTGCCGCTTCCAGCCACAGGCCTTTGCCGCGTGCGCGGTTGCCGAGTTGGCGGGAGGTGGGTTTGCGGAAAAGCTTGCCGAGCATCAGTCGGACCACCTTAGCAGCTCCCGCGCTGCGGCGAACACCTCCTCGGGCCGAATATGGCGCAGGCAGGCGAAATCCTTGCCGCAATCCTCGCCATCCACTCCGATGCCGCAGCCCGCGCACGGCACCCGCCGGCTGACGATCCGGCCCGAAACCTCCTGCCCCCATTCGCTCCAGTTGAGCCGCGCCATGTGCAGGCTCACCACCGGCGCTCCACGTAGCGCAGCGAGATGCTTGGGGCCGCTGTCATTGCCAACGAACAGCGCGCAATGCGACAGCAGGGCGTCAAAATGCGTGAACGGGATCTGGCCCGTGATCACGCGCAGCCGATCCGATCCGGCTGCAGCGGCGACGATCCCCTGTGTGACCGCCTCGTCATCTGAAAAGAGCAGGATCTTAAGATCGGTCTGCGCGAGCAGCATCGCGACCAGCCGGTCAAAATGCGGCCACCTTGTATAAGCCAGCCGCGCGCCCGCATGGATCACCGCATAACGATCACCATCGTCGACGCCATATCCGGCCAGCCCATCGCGCCCGGGATTGGGCAGCTCCTGCGCCTGGTCGCGCATCATCAACCGCAGCCCTTCGACCAGCAGCAGCATCTTGCGCGAGGGGGGCGTGATCTCATGGCCGTTGATCGGGTCATGCGCGTTGAAGTCGAGCCCGGCATTCAGCCAGGGCGATTGCCGATCCTTGAAGCCGTAGAGGAAGCGAGCCCCGCTCAGCAGCAACAACGGGCGCGATTCATCCCCTTGGCCCAGATCTATGGCGAGGTCGAATGTATGGGCGGCAAGCGTGCTTCGTAATTCCTGTTGCGCTTCGATCGGCAGAACACGCCGCCGCTCAATCACGCTTTCCGCAAAATCGACGGTGACGATCTCGTCGAACAAGCTCAGGTTTTCCGCGAGCGCGTGATTGGCAGGCGTCAACAGGCCGATCAGTTTCGCGTCGGGAAACAGAGCGCGCAGCCGCTGGATCGCGGGCACCGAACAGACCAGATCGCCAAGCTGGTCGACGCGTTGCACCAGGATCGTGCGTACCGGATCGGGCAATAGCCGGCGCTCGACCGAGCGGACCAGGCTCGGCCGGGCGTTGACCGCCTCTTCGATCGCGGCGCCCTCGGGTGCACCCGCGACAAAGGCATCGGAGTCCGAGTGCTCATCCTCCGCGTGCGGCGCTGCCACCAGCACATTTTCCTGATGGCGCCGGACACGGCGCCCGGTTGCGTCATGAAACCCCAGTTCGATCATGTGCCGACCAGGCGTCACGCTCGAAAAATCATGCCACAGGTTGAAAACATATTTGACCTGGCCTCCGCTCTCCTGCGGATAGGAAAGCAGCGGTTCGCTGCGGACCATTTCGCCGTCGATTGCCAGTCGTATCTCCGTCAGCCCACCTAATGCGAGGCGGTAGCCGCGGATCGCCTCGATCCCACGCATCACCTTGAGGTCGCCCCAGCGGCTATTCGCCCTTCGTCCGCCCAGCCGAAACAGGCGCAATATGTTCCGATCGACCGCAGGCGGCGCATTATCGCCGCGTGGCAGCAGTTCGGGCACGATCCAATCGGGCTGGCCAGCGCGCGCCGCGCGTGGACCGGCGACCGCCTTGCTCACCGTTGCCAGCTCGCGTTCAGCCTCGCGCCAGCCCGGGCTCAGCGCCAGCGCGCGTGCATAGCTCGCCTTTGCCAATTCGGGCTGTCCCGCAACCTTGTATAGATGCCCCAGCTGCAGCGCGAGGTCGGCATCATCGGGCAGCTCCTGCAAGGCGCGGTTATATTGCTCCTCGGCGCCGACCAGATCGCCCGAATCCTTGAGCATATGGCCGCACTGGATACGCGCGCGGGCATTGTCGGGGTTATAGCGCAGCACTTCCTGATAGAGCGCGGCGGCGACCGCGAATTGCCGCGCGTCGCGCGCGGCATTGGCGCGCCGCATTAGACGCCGCGCGACGGTCGCCTGCGATACGGGCATGATCTCGCGCAACAGCGCGCGCAAGGGCACGGGCAAGGCAGGCTTGCGCGCCATCGGTGTCAGGTCAGGCGACTTGGGGACTTGAGCCAACCCAGTCGCTTTTGTTGAACCAAGCCGCGAAGCATGTTCTCCAATGTTGTCGCCATCTTCTGCCAGTCATGCGCAGTCAGCCAGGCGTGCATGCCTGCTTGAATTTCTCGCCGTTTGGCGGGATCCCGCAACAAAGGTGCGATCGTGTTGGCGAGAATCTGCGGATCGTTGCTGTCGGCCCGGCAGACTGCGTTGCCCAGATCGCCGAATATTTTCACTCGTGTCGCGACTAGCGGCACCATCGTCGCCAGGGCAGTCCGCACGGCGCCGCTGGCGCTATCGTCGCTTTCGTCATAGGGCAACGCGATTATATCGCACTCCGAAAGGAGCGACTCAATCCGCTCGACAGGCAAGAAATCGAGATGCCACTCAATCGCATCTTCCATGCCAACTTCCCGTGCGACCGCACGACATTCCTCGATAACCTCGTCGTGAGCATTTCCGGGGAAGCGCGCATTGACCAGACGTAGCTTGAGCCCAGGCCATTCCCGACGCAAAGTGGAGGCCGCTCGAATAAGCTTGTCGATCCCCTTGTGACGGAAAAAAAAGCCGTGGCAGCCGATAATAGGATCGTCGTCCGAGTCAATTTTTCGCGGCCATGGGGATAGTTGGGGCGAAAACGCGCCGTGGGGAAATAACCCGACATTGCGATCGAGACCTAGGCTGAGAAGAAAATTCGCGTCCTCCACATCGTGGACGAGTATCCGCGTCATATTTGAGAGCCCGGAGGCGATCATCTCCAGTTCTTGCCCCCCCACGCGACACAAATTGCGGGCGTTATGGAGGATGGTGACCGTGACTATTTCCGACAGTGTCGGGTCATGTCCGATCCGTCCTATCTGTTCCCAAGATATCAGACCATCCTGATGCTGTATGACTAGCGCTTCTACATCATGTCGACGCGCTGCATCGCTTATTTCCCCCGCTTTGTCGCTAGTGAGTCGCCATACCGGCTCATACGCGATTTCCGCGTCACCAGGCGGCGTGCGGTCGTCGCATAGAACTATTGACCGGCGGCGCACGGCTACACTCATGCGGTCTAGCAGATAACTCGAATATTGAGCGACGCCGCACTGGACTTGCCAAGTGCTGACCCAGCCCAATTTCGGGGCGGAAAACTCGACATCGGTAAGTAAGTCGCTGACTACACCATGGAATCGTCGCGTCCACCCGCGACGGTCGCCTTCAGCTGTGGCAGATGCCAACGCCTTCGTTCGCCGCGCTTCAATGGTGTCAATATCCAAAGAGGAAGCATATTCACGCAGGGCGCGAACAAGATCATCTAGGCTCGGTTCCGCCCACATAGAATGGTCGCCAGCAACATGGCTTGTGGAACGCACATGTCGATAATCGATCAGACGCGCTTGCTCCGGGCCACAGAAATCGCGATGGCCTCCATGCCCTGTGACGATCAGGGGCAGACCGGCTATCATTGCCTCTAAGGCCGGTAAATTATAGCCTTCGCCTCGCGTAGGCAGTACCATAACATCCGCGGCTCGGTAAAAATCCGGCATCTCCTCCCGTTCAGCATCGCGATTGATGATCTCGATTGGCGCGAGGAGCGGATATTTGGCTCGAAGGTCAGCAACCCGCGCCTCGACATCGTTATGCGGGTTGGGAAATGTCTTGATGGTGAGCGTTACGGCGTCGTCTGATGAGAATGCCTTTGCCCACGCAGCGAGCAATATGTCGATCCCCTTCCGTTCGAAGCAGGACGACACGTGGAGGAAGCGGCGGATCGGCCTGTGCGGTGTACGCGTGGCGGCCAAAGCTGCAAAAGGTTCGAGATCGACGGGCTGCCCGATCGTCGCCACAGGGATGTTGACGCCTGAAATCGTCAAGGCATGCGTTACGCACCGCGATGGGGACAAAATCGCGTCGAAATTTGCGTTCAGAGTCGCGACGATCGAATCCGGAACATGGCTTTCTTCCCAGGGGAAAAGAGAAAGCGCCAGCCGATACTGCCCTTTAGGCGCCATGATCGGCCAATGCTGGCAGATTACGACCTCATTACCACAGACCGGCTCCGGTCGCGCGCAAAGTTCGATCATCAGCGCTTTTTCGGAATCAGGAACGCCTTCTGTGTGCGTGATTGGGACAGTCTCATAAGGAAGAAAACGCACATGCCCAGGGCGCCATTCTTCGAGCGTGCGGGCAACGGAGCGATTGATGATCGCCAGGCTATAGCTGCCGAGCAAGTGCCCCATCACTGCGAATCCAGCCGCTTGGTCGGCAATATGTGCGGGCTGTCCGTTGGCGGCGGTCACCATCTGCGCCCACGCCTGTTGTACCGCGATGGATGGTTCCGGAAGCTCAAAAGCCTGGCAGGCGGCGAGATTTAGTTCTGCACGCCCGATATCAGTAAGTTTCAGGATTTCGATGGGCAGATCGGTTTCGGCCGCCCCCTTGATCAAGGTCAAAAGATGCGGATCTGGCAGTTCGCCTGCCGAAGCTGCCGCCAGGGTGGATAGCGCACGACGCGTGCCGACCGCAGTTTCCTCCATCCACGCGAACAACAAAGCGGTCAACTGATCTTCCCGTTGGCCGTCAAGCGCCATCTGGCCATCGGCAAGATAGAGTAACGCCGCGCCGCGTGCCTGCGCATCGCACAAAGCCCGAAGCGAGCCCGGTGCGAAGGATTGGAAGATGTCCAATCCGACGATGCGGTCGCCCGGTCGGACGGCGAGCGTTTCATCGGCACGAAAGAAGCTGCGCAGACCTAGTAAGGAGCCGGCAAGCCGATAGGCTATAGTAAAATGTCCGCCCTCGTGAACAATGGGCAAAACCCGCTTTCCACCGCGCCGGAGCAAAGCGCGTAATTGCACGCGCACCGCAGGATCGATTCCGCGGCTATTTTCGCGCGAGTGGAACGCGGTCAAATCGACGAAGCATGCAGGTTCTCGTTCGATCGCACTGTTCGCCGCCAAAGCGGTAGCGACACTGGCGATGTCGTAGGCATTCGGGCTTTCACCGCGGACGCTACCGGGAAGCGCGACTGCGACAGCATTTGCAAGCAAGGGGCGCCGTGTTCGCACAGCGGCGATAGCTTCCAATATCCTGTCCACCCAGACGGTGATAACCGGATCTGTTCCCGGAGCGGCGGGATGTCTCCTGTCAGTCTCCGCATCTTTCAAACTGGAGAGGATGTCGACAATCTGCTCGTTAACGTTGCTGTCGCGATCCGCATCGAAGATCGCCTCAAGTTTCAGCGCGCGCGCATCCGCTGTCAGCCGATCACGAAGGTGTGTCGGAATATCCGAGGACAGAAGCAATAAATCTGCTGCCGACAATAGTCCCCGATATTGGCCGCGAATGTGCGCGCGCAACCGACGCACTCTTCCGACTAAGTGTGTAATGCCGTTCGAATCATCGTCCATCGCGGAATTACTGGTTGTAAACCAGACAAGGTTGGCAGTGGCACCTTGCACAGATTGACGAAATCTTTTGACCAGCTCCGTGCCTGCTTCCTCGCTCCCCGCAATGGCGACTACCAATGGAGCACCCGTTGCTATTCCGAGATCGTCCCGCAGGGCCATTCCTGCCCGCTCAGATCCGAACAGCGGCAGAAGGGGTAGATCGCCGTCGGCTTCGCGCAGCGTTGCGTACATAGCAGGCATCGTCCGCCCGCTGCGTAAATGGGCTGCTATCGACCCGATAATCGCATCGTCTAAGGCCGCCAAGCCGCCTTCGGCGTACAGGCCCGCTTGGATCGACCAAGGCATATCACGCCCGAGGGGGGCTGTAGGCCCAATAGGGTCAACCTCCTGCAACAGCAGTAGAACCCCAGGGAGGCGGTCCATCATCTCGGTTAAAGCGGTGCCTGGGAGCGGATCAGTCGCATAGATGATCGTGTCGAAGTAGCCCGCGCGCCGATATAATTGCTCTAGATTCTGGGTCTCCACATGCGCAAGCGCCCAATCTTCAGCCGCGCCGCTCCCGCCGCAGAACAATACCACGTCGCATCTGTTGGAGAGCTCCTGAATGAGCCCGGCGAGACGTCCGGCAATCGGGCCATTTCTATCAATTGTCTCACAGGCAAGTGCAACGCGCGGCCGACCGGGGTTCGATGGAAGCGAGCTGCACTTGCGTCCGCGATGCAGCTTTTCAAAAGCGTCCAGAATGATCTCGGCCGTGCGCTGCCAAGGAAATTCACGCGCTCGCTGAGGGCCGTAGGCGCGAAGCTCCGCCTGAATCGCCGGGTTGGAAATTATCCGCTCCATAATGGCGCCGATCGCGACGGCATCTTTCGGGTCCGCCAGCAGGTCGCTGCGTCCCATGACTTCCGGAAGTGAGGTGGCGGAGGAGGCCATTACCGGCGCACCGCAGGCCATCGCCTCTAATGGGGGCAGCCCGAATCCTTCGCTGTGGGAAGGGAAGGCAAACAGCGCGCACTCGCTGTACAGCGCGATTAAATCGCTATCCGACACATGGCCGGGCAGCACGATCGTGTCTGCAGGGAGGCCTTCGTCGCGCGCTAACCCAGCCAAATAGGTCCGAGCATAGGAATCCATCCTGCCCGCGATCACCAATTGATGCGCCTTTTGCATGTCGCGCGACATGCTTGCGAAACCTGCAATCAGTCCTTCCAGATTTTTTCGATACTCTAACGGGCTCGTATTGAAGATGAAGGGTCGGCTTATGCCCAGACGATCCATCAGGGCGGCCCGGTCCACGGTGCCGGTCGGAGGTTGAAATAGCGAATCCACGCCGTTCAATGCCGTTACAATCCGCGCGGGGTCGGCGCCCAGTAATTGCGTCGCCTCGTTCGCGACATGGGACGATATGCAGATTAGCAGGTCGGCGCGCCGGGCATCACGGAGCTTGCGGAAATAGGCGTCCCGGTCGCGCTGCTCCGGCATGTAGCGCTCCGGATCTTCCAGGGGAATCAAGTCGTGGAGCGTGACCGCGGTTGGAAACGGCGTCTGGTCGACGGAAACAACGACATTGTCCCAAAATCCTTCAAACAGGCTGGGCACGAACACAATGTCCGGCTCTAGTCGGCTTAGGAATTCCGTTCGGATTACTTCCGCCGCGCGCGTGCGCCAGGCGTTAGCGGGAGGGGCGGAATTGATGTCCTTGAAGAAGCTGCAAACTGCGATCGAATCCTGTGGCAGAATTCCGTCGAATTGACGGCGAATCTCCGGAATCGTTTCGGGGTACCGATCGCTTAGGAACAGCCGGAAGTCATGACCCCGATTCAGCGCGATCATCGCCTTCGTTATCGCCAGCGCATACCGCCCGATGCCTCGATACCGGCTTCCGTTCTGACAAGATTGTAGATCGACGACGATACGCATGAACTTCGATTATTCCTTGATAGAAATAGAACCGGCCAGCAGCTTGAAGATGTCGCTCTGCCGTCTGTCGAGCCAACGCGGCGGGGAGAGTGGTTCGCTGTGCACGGCGGTGGATTGTGGCTCATTGATGTGATGTCTGCCCCAATTCGGCTGACCCTGCGCATCTGCAAACAGAATATCCTTATCCAGTTCAGGCCGCAGGGCCTGCAACTCGACAAGAGCGTGCCCCAATCCCGGTTTCAGCCGCCAAGCGGTCAGATATGCACCAAATGCGCTGTCGCGCCGTTCGAGCGATTTCAGCGCATGTCCGATATGCAGATAGATGTCCGCCTCACGCGGAGTATCCACAAGAGCGCGGCGATAGGCAGCAAGGGCTTCGACAATTCTGCCCTGTTCGAGCAGGGAATGGCCAAGCTGAACGCGTGCTCCGACCCGATCAGGCGAACGACGCAGCACGTTGCGATAATGGCTTTCCGCACTTGTCCAATCCCGCGCCCGCGCGCTCCGCCGCGCATGAATCAACGATCGCTCTGCCCAAAGATATAAAATCGGTCCGACGGCTCGATGCGCTTTCACGCCTTCGCTGCCCAGGATCCCACGAAGATAATGCGGGTCGAGCAGGGCCTCGTCGTTGGCGCCCATGTCCGCCACCTCGGCCCGGACGTCAAACGCCGCGGGGTCTATTGCCAAGGCCCGGGCTAGCACGTCCAACGCGTCAGAGTTGCGGTTCAGCCGCCGGAGAAAAAGACCATATTGCCGTTGCGCGTCGAGATTAAGCGGGTGCAAGCGCGCCGCATCGCCATAAGCAAGGAGCGCCCCTTCATCATTACCTTGCTCCTTCAGCGCATGGCCAAGCTGCACGCGGTCTTCCGCACGCGCCGATCCCGTCTGCACCAAAGACCGATAATGGTGTGCAGCGGCAAGCCAATCGCCTCGACGAGCAGCGGCGCGCGCAGCGGAGCGCATGGCTCTAGACCTCACATTGTCTCCCCAAGCGGTCGGATCACAGCTTGCACGCTCATGCGCCCGATCCGCGATCCGCTGTCGCGGGATGCGATACAGAGGGCTTCTAAATTTGCCAAGGCTCGCGGCACGGGGCGCTTAAATCAACGATCATCCAGAAGGGCAGCATAGTTCGATATCGACACCTCCGGGTCGGCAGGGCTGGTGGCCTTTGACCGCGACCATATTGTACCAAGACAAAGCGGCCGTTAGACGGCGGCGGGTTGATCGCGGAGAGGATGCGGATGTCCGGAAAGAAGATGCTGGCTGCGATCCAGGGCCTAGTTGGAGGCCCCCATATGCGAGAAAATGGATCGAGCATGGCTTGGCACTCTGGACTCGGCTTCCAATCTTACGAAGAAGCCCTCGTCCGTGCTTGTTACAACATCCTGTTGGGGCGCGAGCCCGAGGCTGAGGTGTCGGTGGCGCAGAAGGCGCCTCGAATCCCAGAAGATCAAGAACAACGCTTCCGGGAAGTCCTGCGCCGGTTCGTCCAGAGCGAGGAATTCAATGCCAGCCAGGGAGGCTTTGTCAGCCAGCCGCTTCTGCCGCTGGACCAGCTTATCCAGGGCACTCGGCTGCAGGTCGAGGATAAAGTGCGTTCGCTTTGCCGCACCACATATTTAGGAGATGGGGTAGCACTTTGCCGCATTCTCGGGCGCTTCCACATGTTTGTGCATACCTCGGATGTCGGCTTCGCCACACATATGCTGCACCGCGGTGTATGGGAGATGTGGCTAACCGAATTCATGGTTCGCACGATCAAGCCCGGCATGCGCGTGCTCGATGTGGGCGGAAATTTCGGTTATTATTCGGTCCTGATGTCCGACCTGGTTGGACCTGCCGGGCATTGTCACATATTCGAGCCAAATCAAAAGATTGCAGAGCTCCTGGGAAGGACCTTGGCCGTCAACTTCGCCGATCGGTATCGGATCTGGGAGATCGCCCTGAGTGATCGCGACGCGGAAATGGCCAATTTCTTCATTCCCTACACCGAACCCAAAAATGCGCAGCTCGTCCCATGTATCGACGAGAGCCTGCGGACCAAGGGGTCTTTTACCGAAGTTCCGATCCGTTCGATGGACTCCATCGCTGACGAATTGGGACGGATCGATTTCATCAAGATCGATACTGAAGGCGCGGAGCTGGACATACTTGCGGGTATGCGTGCCGTCGCCCTAGCGCAGCGCCCCAACATCGTGGTCGAGGTAAATTGCGGGAGAGGGTACGATGCCGGACCGATTTTGCGCGAATTCGAAGAAATCTATGGCTCAATCAACATCATAGGCGGCGATGGTTTTTCCCGTAAAACCTCAATCGAGGAAGTGACCACGACGCATATGGATTCCGATTGGCTGATACACTTCACGTCATAGCTTTTTTCGGATTCGGCCCTATGAATGAAAGGAGAAGGGCGTGTTAGCGCACGTTGCTGAAAGCTCCGCCTACGAGGGCAAAAATGATCGCCAGACATGTGTCTGTGGTGCGTTGCGGATGGATATCCCCGACCGCATCTGGTGGGTCAGCGATTTTCAGGACCAGATCACGCCTCATTATTATTATAAATGTCCAAACTGCCTCAGCTTTTCAGCCGTAAACCTGCACTTCGAGGTGTCGAGTTACAGCCACGCGGACATCCATGCCTATCATCACAGCGAAGAAAAAAGGCAGCTCAACCGCGCACGCGTCGATTGGATTATCGAATCGTTTCAGGGTCACATGCCGGAACGGCCCATTATTTTCGACTTGGGTTCGGGCGAGGGGCAATTCGTCGAATGCGCCAAGGCCCTTATTGCTGAGGCTCGCATCACCGCCGTAGAGGCGGACGAGCGGATGTTTGATCGGTTCTCCGACACCTATAGCGATGTTAATTTGGCCAAGGAATATATCGAAGACTTCCTTGCCAATACCCCAGACGCGACGGCCGACATCGCGAATCTTACGGACGTACTGGAGCATGTGCTGGACCCGGCGGCACTTCTGCATGAAACAGTTCGGACGCTGCGTTCTGGCGGCGTAGCTTACCTCACCATACCCGACTCACGAAGCTATCCCGATCCTCAGCCCATTCCGGCCAGCCACGTGAATTGGTCTCTTGCCAATCAGACTCGGCAGCATTTGTGGATGATGCACCCAAAGATGCTATTTCGGTTGGTCAGTGCGGAAGCGGATGTTGTTGAATATAGCCGCTCCTTCGAGGAGCGCCTTCGGCGCGACAGTCATTACAGCACCTTTATTGTGAAGAAACATTAGCCTGAAGCCTCGTTCCCTTACCCGCCGGTGAAATTCGTTTTACCCACAAGCTGTACGATCCCACTCGTCGACCGCCCCGGCGCCAACTCCGCCAGCACCACCCGGCCGCCGCGCTTCTGCACCACATCCGCCCCCACCACGCGGTCCACAGTATAATCCGCGCCCTTGATCAGCACGTCGGGTTCCAATGCCTGGATCAACTCCAGCGGCGTGTCCTCGTCGAACAGTACGACCGCGGCCACGCCCTTCATCCCGCCCATCACCGCCGCGCGCGCGGCTTCGTCCTGGATTGGGCGCGACGGCCCTTTCAGTCGCTGGACTGATACGTCGGTGTTGAGCGCCATGATCAGCCGGTCGCAGCTCGCCGCCGCCTGCGCAATCAGGGAGATGTGGCCGGGATGGATCAGATCGAAGCAGCCATTGGCCAGGCCTACCGTCAGTTTCTCCTTCGCCCAGGCCCAGCGCAACGCCACCAGCGCATCGCGGTCGAGCAGGCGTCCGTCATTAATGTCCGAGGTCGTACTCTCCGCCAGCAATGAGGCGGCAAGCTCCTCGCGCGTCACGCTCGCGGTGCCGAGCTTTGATACGACGATGCCCGCCGCATGATTAGCCATGCGCATGCCGTCGCGGATCGGCATGTCGGCGGCGATCGAGGCGGCCAGCACCGCGACCACCGTATCGCCCGCGCCCGATACGTCGAACACGTCCTGCGCCACCGTCGGCACATGCATCGGCGCCTCGCCCAGCGGAAAGAAGGACATGCCCTTCTCCGATCGCGTGAGCAGCAGATGCGCGCCGCACATCGCCTGCGCCTTGGCGACGGCGACGGCGGCCTCCGCGTCGGTCTCGCACGGCAGGCCGGTCGCGTCGCTCAATTCCTTGCGGTTGGGCGTGATCAGGAAGGCGCCGCGATAGACTTCGAAGTCGGTGCGCTTGGGATCGACAAGCACCTTCTTGCCCAATGCCGTCGCCCGATCGATCGCGGCGCGGATCGCGCGGTCGGAGCAGACGCCTTTGCCATAATCGGAGAGAATGACGATGTCCGCCGCCCCGATTGCGTGCTCCATCACCGTCAGGAAATCGCCTTCGATCTCGGCGGAGCAGGGCATCACGTCCTCGTGATCGACCCGCACGATCTGCTGGTGCGCGCCGATCACGCGCAATTTGCGCGTGGTGCGCCGGCCGGGCACCGCGGCGATCCCGCTACAGTCGATCGCACCCATCGCGCCGAGCAGCGCGACCAGTTCGTCGCGCGCCCCGTCCTGCCCCGCCAGGCCGACCAGATTCACGCCAAGGCCAAGGCTCGCGAGATTCGCGGCGACATTGGCGGCGCCGCCCGGCACCGCGCGCTCTTCGGTCACGCGCAGCACGGGCACGGGTGCCTCGGGCGAGATCCGGCTGACCGAACCCGATATGTAACAGTCGAGCATGACGTCGCCGATCACGGCGACCCGATAATCGGACAGGCGGTCGAGATAGATGGTCATCGCGTCAGGCTTTGGCAGGCTCTGGCACGGGTGCAAAGCCCCCAGCGGCCACGCGCGCCGCGAGCAGGAGGTGATAAAGCGAGCTGGCCGGCACATAGTCAACCAGCGGCGTCCCGTCCCCGGCACGATGATCCGTCCAGCCGCCAATGAAAGGCTGGTCGAGGAAATCGCGCATTAGCGCGCCGGATATGCGGTCGGCCCAGGCGCGTGCGGCGGCATCGCCCTGATCATGTCGCGTCGCGGCTGCCTTGATCGCCTCGGCATGCGGCCAGAGTCGCCGCGAGGATTTCAGGACGGACAATGCGGGCGAAAGCTCGTCGAGGATCAGGCCGTCGGACGTGACGCCATGGCCGGCGGCGGCTTCGAACAGCGCCGCCATCTCGGCGCCGAGATGCTCGCCCGTCAGCCGGGCATATTCGCCGAGCAGCCACACCCACTCGAAATGATGCCCCGGCTCCCACGCGGCATGCTTCCCAATGCCCCAGTCGGGCGTGAAATATTCAAGCAGTAGCCCATCGCGGAAGAAATGACGCCGGAACAAGGCGACCAGCCCGGACGCGCGCTCGGCATAGCCTCTGCCGGGGGCAGCCTGTGCGAGGAAGAGGTACGCCTCCAGCAGGTGCATGTGCGGATTCTGCCGTTTTTCGGCAGGGGCCGGCAGCGCGTCGAACAATCCGCCATGAACCGGATCGGCCAACTCGGCTTCGATAAAGGCGACGATGCGGTCGGCCAGCGCGAGCAGTTTTTGGTCACCGTTCAGTCGATAAAGCGCGGCGATCGCGAAGAGCAGGAAGGCGTGGGCATAGGCGTCGCGCACGGACGAAAGGATCGCGCCGCTCGCCGGATCGATCGAGAAGCCGAAGCTGGCGCGCTCGCCATTGTCGTCGGCAAAGTCGCGCAGCAAAGATGCCATCGCCGCTTCGGCCATCGGCCCGCCTGCGGGAAGCCAGCCCGCCACGGCCGCATCGGCGAAAACGAAGATCTGGCGCGCCTGCACCATCGAACGATGCGGTACTGCAACCGGCGTGCCGTCCCAGCCAAGCCGCTCATGAAAGCGCCCGCGCTGGCCGTCGAACCCGTGCTCCGCCCAGACGGGCAGCGCCCGATCTTTGATCCAGTGGATATAATCGTTCAGCATCGGTCAGGCGGGCCTAGAGTTTGGGGACGGGAGCGGCAATGGCCAAGCTGGTCGCTCAGCCAGCCAGCAGGTTTCGTACCGCCTCCGCCAAATCGCCCCCATTGGCCGTGATTAGATGCGAACGGATGCCGGCCGCGGCTGCGGCGGCCCTGTCGCTCTCCTTGTCACCGATCAGAAAGCTGCCGTCGGGCGTAACGTTCCAGTCGCGCATCGCGCGGCGGATCATGCCCGCCCCGGGTTTGCGATCCTCATGCTCGATCGCAAACTCCGCGACCGACCCGTCGGGATGATAAGGGCAATAATAGAAAGCATCGATGTGCGCGCCGGCCTGCTTCAGCATATCGCTCATATGCGCGTGAAAGGCTTCGACCTCGGCGAGGCCATACAGGCCGCGCGCCACGCCCGACTGGTTGGTTACGACCAGCACCGGATAGCCCGCCTGGTTGAGGAGGCGGATGCCCTCGATCGCAGTCGGCGTGAACTCCAGCCGCGCGGGCTCGAACACATAACCGTGATCGACATTGATCACGCCGTCGCGGTCGAGAAAGGCGGCGGGGCGGGGCGCGCCCGTCATGCCCTCAGGCCGCGTGCTCGCGCACGCCCGCCACGATCAGCCAGCCGATCGAATAGACCAGCAGCAGCGACACCAGTACCGTGGCGAGAATCCGCCAGCGCTCGGGGAAGAGCGCCTTGACGGGCATGTTGGGGTTCACCACGCGCACCAGATATAATTGCTGCTGAAGCGCCTGCTCGCGCGCTTTCTCGACGCCCGCCGCCGCGACTTCGTAGCGTTTGTTGAGGAAATCGCGGCGCAACATCAGCGCCTGATATTCGCTCACATCGTTGGTGATTGAATCGCTTCGGCCGGTAAGCTTGCCCGATTGCGCATCGACCTGCGCCTGCATCGCACTGACGTGGCGGGCGAGTGCCTGATATTGCGGGCTCGAGGGGCTGATCACACCCGACATCGCCTGAAGCTGCGCGCGGGCGGCGGCGAGTTGGCTGGAAAGACCCGAAACCAGGCCCAGTTGCGCCGCGCCGGTCGCCTGGGGATCGATGTCGCCGCTCTTGTGGCGGAAGGCGGTCATCGCCTTGTCGTTTGCCGTCAGCGCCGCCTCGGCCTCGTCCAGCGTGCGCCGGGCATGTGCGATCTCATCGGCATAGCTGCGTTCGTTGAGTTCGTTGACCCGCTGCTCGCCGATTTCGATCAATCTTTGCGCGATGTCATAGCTGTCCTGCGGCGTGAAACTGTGCACCTTGATCGTGGTGATGCCGCTGTCGGTCTCATATTTCACCTTCACCTGGCGCCGATAATAACGCAGCAGCCGCTCGGGCGTCGGATTGCTCGAGAAAAGCCGGCTGAGAAGGTCGACGCCCGGCCGCTGAAAACGCTCGACCAGATGATCTTCGCGGCGCAGCTTGGCCACCGCATCGTGCGAGGTGAGATAGTCGGCGACGCTCATCGCCTCGTTTTGGCCCGATCCCACGCCCGTCAGCATGCTGAGCGCGCTCGCTCCAGCGGAGGGAATCTGCGGTTTGTCGGCCGAATGGACCATGAAATGGGCCTCGGATTCATATTGATCCGAAGCATAGGCAAAAAGGTACAGCGCCACCAGGATCGTCGGCAGCACCACCAGCCCGAAAAGCCAGCGGCGCGCCCAGATCAGGCCTCGGATCCGTTCCATCGGCGTGAGTTGGCGCTCCTCCGACTGGTCGGCAGGGGTCATGAAACCATGCATGTTCATTCGTAGATCCTAGCTGAACTGCCTATGCAGCGGCAATGCGCGGTCGGGCGCGCCGTCATGACAGGTGAATTCTTTCGCGGATCCGGCGCAGCGAGACCAACCCCATCCAGAGCTGCACGGTGCCGAAGGCGAGGCAATAGCCGTAGAAGCAATAATCGTCCTTGGCCGATTCGAACCAGCCGTAGCGGACGGTTTCGAAGACGGTCGTGGTCGGCAGCCATTCCGCATATTCGCGGACACCCTTCGGCAGCCAGCTCATGATGTAAAAGGCGCCGGAAAGCCCCGTCATGAAATAGCTATAGGGATGGACCAGGCGACCGAGCGTACGCCGCTCATACGTCACCGCCGTGATCAAGGCGGATTGGCCGAGGCAGAACAGCCACATCAACAGCCAGCCGAGGATGAAATAGAGGGGGCGCGCGGGCAAATCGGCGAGACCGACGAAGACGATCAGCGTCATGATGATCGCGAAAGTCGAAAAGATCGCCGCGAACTCGAGCAGCGCGCGCGCCAGCACGATGTCGAAGACTGTCACCGACCGATGATAGAGCAGCGGCGCGTTGGCCTCGATCGCGCCTTCCGCGCGGTTGACGATGCCGCGGAACAGGATGAAGGTCGTATAGCCGATCACCGCAAACGGCAGCGGCTTGATGTCCGCGCCATAGGCGCCGTGGCCCGCTTCATAATGCATCAGGCCGATCACCGACGCGAGCAGCATCGGCTCCAGGAACATCCACAGATAGCCGACATTCTCGCGCCCGTAGCGCGTATGCAGCTCGCGCAGGATCAGCGCGCCGATCACGCGCGTCTGGACGGCGAGTGCCTGGAGGAAGGTGCTGCGCGGCGGTGGCGCAAACGGCGTCGTCACATTCATGCGTCGAGCTTATGCAACAGCGCCAGCACGATGGCGATATGTTCCGGCCAGGTCGGCGCCTTCCAGCCCGTCATCCGTCGCATCTGCGCCGCGCGCTCGGCCGAATCCGGGCTCGCCAGATCTTCGATCGCGCGGTGCCAGGCGGGCCCGTCGAGCGGATCGAGGAACAGCGGGACGTCGCCGCCCGCCTCGCGCAGCGCGGGCAGGTCGCTGCACAATACCGGCACGCCGAGCGCCAGCGCCTCGGTCACCGGCATGCCATAACCTTCCGCGAAGGACGGCAGCAGCAACCCGCGCGCGCCCGCGATCAGCGCCTGGACCTGCGCGTCGGGCAGGCCGGCATGCTCCTCGACGCAATCCTTGAGCGCCGGACAGCGTTCGAGCAGGTCGATCACCTGCTCATTCTCCCATCCGCGCCGCCCGATCAGGATCAGCTTCGGGATCGCGCCGGGGCCGCTGCGTTCTGCCATCGCACGCCACAGATGGAGCAGCAGCAAGTGATTCTTGCGCGGTTCGATCGTGCCGACGCAGACGAAATAGGGGCGGTCGGAGGCGTAGGGCGCGACCTCCGGTCGTATCTCCGTTCCAAGGTGCGCAACCACAGCCAGCGGCTGCTTGCCCGCCCGATCGAGCCAGGGCTGGAGCGCATCCAGGGTCGCGCGCGAATTGGCGATGATCCCGTCCGCCATCGACGCGACCGTCCACATCCGCCGTGCATGCAGATCGGCACCGCCGGGGCGCGCATATTCGGGATATTGGATCGGGATCAGATCGTGGACCAGGCAGATCAGCCGCGCATTCTCGCGTTTCAGGAATGCGCGCATCAGCGCGGGCTTGATCAAATTGTTGGGCGACGGCTGCACGTACAGGCTCTTCTCGCCCGATCGCGCGATCCGCGGACGGAGCGAGAGCAGGGCCTTGGCCGCGAACAGGCGAAGCGATTGCTCGCCCAGGCCTTCGTCGCGCCACCTTTGCTCGGTCACATCCAGGAATTGCGTCACCGCTTTGGTCGGCAGGCGGCCGTAAATCCCGCTGGGGTGGACCGCGGCGAAGCGCAGCCGATCGGGCACTGCCTCCAGCAGCCCGCGCGCATAGGCCATTTCGACCCGGTCGACGCCGGTCGGCGTCGGATGCAGCACCCGCGACAAAAGCCGCGTGATGTCGAGGATGATCTCGCTCACTCGGCCGCGAGTCTGCTCGCCAGCGCGCCCAGATCGACCCGTTCCGCGCGCACTTCGGCCAGCACTTCGGCAACCGTCTTCGCCACCCGCTCGAGCTGACCGGGCTCGTGCAGCGAGGAGAGGAAGAAGCGCAGCCGCGCGGCCTGTTCAGGCACCGCGGGATAGATGATCGGCTGGACGTTGATGCCACGGTCGAACAAGCGGTCGGCGGTGCGCGCCGCGACGATCGAGCTGCCGGTCATCACCGGCACGATCGCGGCGCCAATTGAGGGACCCGTATCGAGGCCTTCGGCGCGCGCGGCGTCCAGGAACAGCCGGCCATTGGCCTGCAATTTCGCCACACGCTCGGGTTCCTGGTGCATGATGCGCAGGCTTTCGAGCCCGGCGGCGGCCAATGGCGGCGCGAGCCCGACCGAATAGACGAAGCCGGGAGCACTGCTCTTGAGATATTCGATCAGCTCCGACGAGCCCGCAATATAGCCGCCGCAGCCCGACAAAGTCTTGCTGAGCGTCCCCATCCAGATGTCGACATCGCCCGGATTGACGTCCGCATATTCGAAAATGCCATGCCCGCGCGCACCCAGAACACCCAGGCTATGCGCCTCGTCGACCATCAGATGCGCGCCGTACGCCTTCGCGATCGCGACCAGGCGGGCGAGATCGGGCACGTCGCCGTCCATCGAATAATGGCCTTCGACCACGATCAGCGCGCGATTGGCGTTGGTACGAGCGCCGCCGAGCAGCCGTTCGAGTTCGTCCATGTCGTTATGCGGGAAGGCGATGCGCTGCGCTCCGCTCGCCAGCGCGCCCTGGACGATGCTGTTATGGCTGAGCGAATCGTGCAGGATCAGGTCGTCGCGGCCCACCAGATGGCCGATCACGGTGACATTGGTGGCGTGGCCCGACACCAGGACCACCGCATCCTCAGCCTGGTAGACCTCGGCCAAAGCCTGCTCGAATTCGCGATGGATCGACCGCTCGCCCGACACGATTCGGCTGGCGGAAACCGACGTTCCGTAAAGATCGACCGCCTCTTTCGCGGCCTGGCTGACGCGCGGATCGCCGTTCAGGCCGATATAATTATAGGAGACGAAATTGTCGTAGGTCTTGCCGTCGATGACCGCAGTGGCGCCCGATATGCCCTCGTGCGGCCGGAAATAGGGATTGCGGATCCCCAAAGCCTCACCCGCGCGGCGCACCATCGACAGGTCCGCCATCACCTCGGGCCGCCCGAGCGGCGGCTTGCTTGGGGCGTGATGCTCGGCCTGCGCCGGCGCCCGATTAGAGAGGCGCGCAAGCAGCTTGGCCTTGGCATCGCCGCTGAGTCCGAAATTATCGCTCATCACGGGGAGCGGTGGCATGCTCCTAAGGCAGGATCAAGGCGCGCTGGCGGCAGCGGCTGCCATCGACGGTTCGCTCAGAGCTGTCGCGCCGTCGGCAGGCCCCTCGATCGAAGGCCCTTCATAGCGTGCCAGCCGCTCCGCCATCTGTGCCTTTTCGTCCGCGGCGGAATCGCCTTCGCCGCCCAGGCTGCGCACGATTCGGCTCGCCATCGCGGTGAGCGTCGCGCCTTCCGAAAGCGCGAGCAGCGGGATCGAGATGCCGAATCGCTGCTCGACCGCGAGCCGCAGTTCGACCGCCATCAAACTGTCCATGCCGAGTTCGGCGAGCGGGCGCTGCGGCTCGACGCGTTCGACCGCGAGCTTCATGATCCGCGCGACCTCCTCGACCAGCAATGCCGAGACCTTGTCCCGCGCCTCGTCGGGCGAACAATCGGCGAGAAGCGCCTTGAGATCGACCTCGGCCGCCTCGTCGGCCGCCGCGCCGCCGATCTCGGCAAAGAGTGGCGAAGCCATCACGGGGAGCTGACGGCGGAGCGAGGCCCAGCGGATCGTCGCCATGCCGATCACCGGCGCACCCGTGGCGAGCAGGGTCGGAAGCGTGTCGAGCGCCTCCTGCGCGGTCAGATGCGCGCTGCCGAGCTGGCGCGACAGCATGTCGGCGACCTGCGTCTCGCGCGCCAGATAGCCTGCATCGCCGATCGGGCCCCATTGCACCGCGAGCGCGGGGAGGCCGGCGGCGTGGCGCCGTTCGGAGACCGCCTCGATCGCCGCATTGGCCGCGACATAATTGCCCTGGCCGGGATTGCCGAACGCGGTCGTGACCGATGAGAAAAGCAGGAACAGCCCGATATCGTCGCCGCGCGTCAGCTGGTCGAGCGCGTCCGCCCCGCTCAATTTCGGGTGGAGCGCACGCGCGAAGCGATCCGCATCGAGCGCGCCGAGCAGGGCATCGTCCATCGCCACGGCGGCGTGGATCACGCCGCCGAGCGGGGCCTGATCAGCACGAACGATATCCAACACCTTGGCCAAAGCGGCCTCGTCGCCGACATCGACCGCATAGGCCCGCGCGTCCACCCCCGAGGCCGCGAATTCGGCCAGCACCGCGTCCGCATTCGGTGTCGCCGGCCCGCGCCGACTCATCAAAGCGAGATGCTTCGCGCCACGCCGCACCAGCCAGCGCGCCGCTTCGAGGCCGAAGCCGTCGAGGCCTCCGGTGACGATGTAAGATTGGTTTTCGTTCGCAGCGAACGGCTTGGCCGCGGGCAAAGCGGCCGGAAGCGTGTCGCCCGGCATGAGCACGATCTTGCCGATATGGCCGGAGGCCTGCATCAGCCGGAACGCATCCTCGGCGTCAGCATAGTCGAAAGTCCGGTGCGGCAGCGGACGCAAAGCGCCCTTCGCGAACAGATCGGTGATCTCGTCGAACAAGGCCGCGGCGAGCTTGGGCCGGCGCAGCGGCAGCTGGTCCGCATCGATGCCATAATAAGTGACGTTGTGGCGGAACGGCCTCAGCCCGACGCTGCTATTCTCGTAGAAATCGCGCTTGCCGAGCTCGAGGAAGCGGCCGAACGGCTTCACCAGCATCAGGCTGCGCCGCATCGCCTCGCCCGCGAGCGAGTTGAGCACGACATCGACGCCTTCGCCGCCGGTCAGCCGCATCACGTCGTCGGCGAATGCCAGCGAGCGGCTGTCGAGCACCGCCTCGACGCCCAGATTCTGAAGGAGCGCGCGCTTGGCGGGCGAACCCGCGGTCGCGAACACGCGCGCACCGCGATGCCTGGCATATTGGATCGCGGCGAGGCCGACGCCGCCCGCGCCGCCATGGATCAGCACCGTCTCGCCCTCGGCGATCTGCGCGAGATGGCCGAGCGCGTAGATCGTGGTGAGGAAGGCGACGGGAATGGTCGCGGCGGCGGCGAAGCTCATATTTGCCGGCATCCGCATCACCGCATGCGCCGCGGTCACGGTCTCGGTCGAAAGCGAGGCGGGGGCGAACGCCATCACGCGGTCGCCGATCGCGAACCCTTCGACCCCCGCGCCGATTGCGATGACGGTCCCCGCGCATTCCAGACCCATCGTCGGGCCCGCGAAACCGTCGAGCAAGGCTTCGTCGGGAAGCAGGCCCATCGCCCACATGACATCGCGGAAATTGAGCCCGGCGGCCTCGACCTTGATCGCGATCTCGCCCGCGCCGGGTTCGGCGGGGATCATTTTCGCCCAACCGAGCGAGTCGAGCAGGCCCGGCCGCTCGATTGCGAGCCGCAGGCTCTCCGGCGCAGAATCCTGGCTTTTGGGGAGGCCGCGGCGGACGCGCGGCACACTGCGCCCGTGCGCGGTCCAGATGACCTCCTGCTCGGCGTCGGCGCGCAGCATTTCGATCGCGGCATGCTCGGCGGCGGCGTCGACCGACACGTCCTTGCCCAGGCGGATCAGGCGCGTCGCGACGTGCGCGGCCTCATTAGCTAGCACGCGCCGCAAACCGGCCAGCGCGGCGCCCTCGACCTCGTTCGCCTGGAGGATCAGCGAGATCTCGATCGCAGGTTCTGCGGGGAGCGCGGCGAGGCTTGCGACCCGCGCCAGCGCCATGGGAAGATCGGCGGGATCGACGACCATCGCGACCCGACCGGTCAACTCCTCGCCATGATCGACCAGCGCGCCGTGCCGCGTCAGCGCCTCTTCCAGCGCGTCGGCCAGCGCGCCCGTGCCGACGATGCGGATCTGCGCCTCCGCAGTGACCGGCTGGGCGATGGCTTCGGTTCGCGCGCTGACAAGCTCGACCGGCCAGAGCGTGGTTTCGAGCGGCTGCGTGCGCGCGTCGGTGAAGCCTGCGCCGTCCAGCAGCGACTGCCAGCGCACGCCGTCGGCGGGCGGCGGCGCATCGGGGCGGAGCAACGGCCACATGCGATTGGGCAGAGGTTCGGCGAGCAGCAGCGCGCCGCCCGGCGCGAGCGCGGCCTTGAGCGCGGCCAGCTCGCGCGGCCCCCAGCCGCCGAGCGCGAAACCATGCAACCCGACGACGATATCGAACGGCGCCTCCTCAAGTGCCTCGCCCGGCGTCCAGGCAATGGCACGCGCGGCGGCGAGGTCGTGCAGCGCATCGGCAAGCGCGGGCAAATCGTCCGCCTCGGTCGCGGCGACCAAGGTAACCTGTGCACCGAGATGGCGCAGCAGCAGGCGCGTCGCGCCGCCGCGGCGCGCGCCGATCTGGAGCACGCGCAACGGACGGCCGTCGGCGCCTGCGATCCCGGCGAGCGTCTCGGCAAGCTTGTGGCTCGCGGTCTCTCCGGCGGGCGAAGCGGTCAGCACCTGTTCCCACAAGGCGGCCGGGATCGATGGCGCTGCGCCTGGGCCTTGGGTTAGCAATGTCGGCAAGTTTTCCGCCGCCAGCGCGAGCAAGGCGATTTCGGCGACGCCGCGCGGCTGATCGAACAGCAAGGTGCGCAGGATCGCATCGGCGGTAGGCAAATCCTCGTCGGCGAAGCTCCACGATCCATCGTCGGCTTGGGCGGCGACGCCATCGGCGGCGAGCCAGCGCAACAACCGGTCGAGGATCGGCCGGCTGTCAGCGGCGATCACGCCGTCGCGGATCAATGCCTGCGGTGCGAGCCGGCCGTCCGACGACAAGGCACGCAGCGCCTCGACCGCGGCGGACGTTGCGAAGGCGTCGGTGAGCAGGCGGCTTTCCGCGGCTTCCGGATCGGCCCCGACCCTGGCCGGAACGAGCCTGGTTTCGGCCAGCGACGAGATCGCTCCGGCCGGATCGGCGCTGACAATCTCGGCGATGTGGAAAAACTGCTCCTCGGGTGTCGCCTGCCGCCCGAGCGCAACCCGCACGAACCAGCAATCGATCATGTCGGCTACCGGCAGGCCGGCGGCGTCGACCAGCAGCACGTCGGCGCGGACCGAGCGCGGACCGACGCGCGTGACCCGAAGCTCGGCCGAGGTCGGAACCGCGCCCTGCGGCCGCCGCAGCCGCACGCGGCCGAAGCGCCAGGGCAGAACGCCCGTCTTGCTGCCAAGCCGGTCGGCGGCGAGCGCGAGCAGCCCCTGCAAGGCGCCGTCCACCGCATTGGGCGGCAGCAGGAATTGCAGGCCGAGATCGGCCGCGCGATCGAGCTTCGCGATCGCGCGATCGTCCGCATAGACGTGGATGCCCGACACGACCTGGAAAGCCGGGCCGTAATCGAGGCCCATTTTAGCGGCGAGCGTATAAAGGGTAAGCGCGGCGACGTGGGCCGTGGGGCTGCCCGCGGGCGGCGCCGGCCGCGCCTCGTCGGCGTCGGCCGCCGCGATCCGGCCCACCATATGTATGGTCCAGGGCTCTTCCGACAGGCGCGGGCGTGAGGCGATGGTGAAATCGCCAGCCGCCGATCCGACGCGCAGCCGCACTTCGCGCAGCACATGCGGCTCGATCACCAGCGCGCGGCCGATCTCGACATCCAGCAGGTCCAGCGCCGCAGCATTGTCATGCCGTGCACGTGCCGCTGCCAGCGCCATTTCGACCAGCGCCGCCGCCGGCACCACCGCCGCGCCGCCGACCGCATGATCGGCGAGCCAGGGCAGGGTTTCGAGGCTCAGATGCCGAATCCACTCGACCGGTTCGTTGCCGATCCGGATGCCGAGCAGGGGATGCTCGAACGGCAAGGTTACACGGTCGGTCGATTCCTCGGTCCGCGACGTCCAAAAGCGCTCGCGCTGGAAGGGGTAAGGCGGCAGGCCGCGAAGCACCGCGGGGCCGCTGAACGCGATCATATCGCGAATGTCGCCGCCCGCGGCATGAATGCGCGCCGCCAGCCCGGCGATGGGGTCGCTCTTCCCGGGCCGCCGCGACAGGCTGGGCAGGACGCGCCCCTCCTTGTCGGCACCGCGCAGCGCGTCGTTCAGATAGGCCTGGACGACCGCATGCGGCCCCAGCTCGACGAAGATGCGTATCCCGTCGGCGACCATTGCGCGTGCGGCCCCGGCAAAGAGCACCGGCTCGCGCACGTTGCGCCACCAATAGCCCGCATCCAGCTCGGTTCCGCTCAGCAGGCCGCCCGCGACCGTCGAATAAAAGGGCACCGTGGCGTGCGTCGGCGCCAGCCCCTCGAGATCGGCGGCGAGGCGCGGCGCGATCGGATCCATCGCGGCTGAATGGAAGGCATAAGCGAGATCGAGCCGCGTAAAACGCCAGCCCTTGTCCTTGGCCGACGCTTCGAGCGCGTCGAGGCCCTCTTTGGTGCCCGCAACCGTGGTCGCCTGGCTGCTGTTGCATGCGGCAACCTCCACCTCGGTACCGGCCACCGCCCCGGCCACGACATCGGCGTCGAGGCCGACCACCGCCATGCCGCCGATATCATGCTGCGCCTGTTGGCTGCGGCTGCGGACCGCGATCACGCGCGCGGCGGCGTCGAGGTCGAGCGCTCCCGCTGCCCAGGCCGCTGCGACCTCGCCTACGCTATGGCCCATGCAGGCATCGGGCTCGATCCCATGTTCGCGCAGCGCCAGCACCAGCGCGACCTGGATCGCGAACAGCAAAGGTTGGGCGATGTCGGTGTTGCGCAGCGCGTCGGCGTCGGGATTGTCGAGATTCGCGCGCACCGACCAGCCGAGATGCGGCTGCAGCGCGGCATCAACCGTGTCGAGCGCGTTGCGGAACGAGGCGCTGGCCGCGATCGCATCGGCGGCCATGCCCGCCCATTGGCTGCCATTGCCCGAGAATATGAAGCCGATCTTGCCAGCGACCGCATTGTTGGTTGCGGCGAGCGCCGTCGGCTTGCCCTCGACGAAGGCATCGAGCGTCTCGACCAGCAGGTCCCGCGTTTCAGCGGGAATGACCAGTCGGTTCTTGTGCTGGGTACGCTTGAGCGCGAGCCCACGCAGCAGCGCCGGGATATCCTGCGCGGCGGCTGCCGCCAGGCGCTCGCGCCATGCGCCGGCCAGCGCGCGCAATGCTTCCTGCGAGCGGGCCGAAAGCAGGAAGGGGGGCAAGGTCTCGCCACCCTCGTCGGCGAGCTTGGGGAGGGGGCCGGGCGATTCGAGCACCGCATGGGCATTGGTGCCGCCGAAGCCGAATGAATTGACCCCGACCAGATAGGGGTTCGGACCCTTCTTCACCGCGATTGCCTTGGCGGCGAGCTTCAGGTTGAGGTCGTCGAACGGGATATTGGGATTGGGCGTCTCGCAATGAAGCGAGGGTGGGATCGTTCCGCGTTCCGCCACCAGCATCGCCTTGATCAAGCCGGCCATGCCGCTGCCTGCCTCGAGATGGCCGATATTGGTCTTGACCGATCCGATCGTGAGCGGACGGGGACGGCGTTTGCCCAGGATATCGCCGAGCGCGCCCGCTTCGATCGGGTCGCCCGCGGGCGTGCCGGTGCCGTGCGCCTCCACATAAGCGAGATCGGCCGGGTCGAGTCCGAAGCGGCCATAAACCTGGTCGAGCAACGCCGCCTGCGCGTCGCGATTGGGCAGCGACAGGCCGGTGGTGCGTCCGTCCGAATTGACGCCCGTGCCGCGTATCACCGCGCGGATCGGATCGCCGTCGGCAAGCGCCTGGCCGAGCGGCTTCAGGATGACGACCCCGCCGCCCTCCGCGCGCACATACCCGTCCGCGCGCGCGTCAAAGGCGTGGCAGCGGCCCTTCGGGCTCAGCATCGAGGCGGCGCAGAAGCCGATATAGGATTGCGGCGCGAGCAAAAGGCTGACGCCGCCGACCATCGCCATCGGTATCTGGCCGGCGCGGATCGCCTCGCACGCCTGATGCAGCGCGACCAGTGAGGAGGAGCAAGCTGTATCGACGGTAAAGCTCGGCCCGTGCAGGTCGAACGCATAGGAAATGCGGTTGGCGAGCGTACAGAGCGTAATGCCGATCATCGAATAGGCATCGGTGGTCGACGGATCGCCGAGGTTGAGGTTCAGATAATCCCAGGACGATCCGCCGACGAACACGCCGACCTGTTCGCCCGCGAGCACGTTCGCATCGAAGCCGGCATCCTCGATCGCTTCATACGCCAGTTCAAGCAGGAGCCGCTGCTGCGGATCCATCTGCGTCGCTTCGCGCGGGGAGATGCCGAAGAATGCGGGATCGAACCGGCTGACGTCGCCCAGCACGCCCGCGGCGAACGTATAGGCCTTGCCGCGCTGGCCCTTTTCCGGATGGAACAGCTGCGCCTTGTTCCAGCGATCGTCCGGAATTTCGGAAACTGCATCCGTTCCGGCGAGCAACATCGACCAGAATGACTCGAGGTCGGGCGCGCCGGGCAGCCGGCAGGAGGCGCCGACGATCGCGATCGGTTCCGCCGCAGCGCCGGACGCTCCGGTGCCGGACATGTCGAAATCGTATCGCGAACGGTTCAAACCCAACTCCGGCGTGATCCCAAGCCTGTAGGGAGCGCTGCATCCGAGGCTATAGCGGAGCGTCGCTGTCGGACAAGGCATTGAGCCTGATCGTCACGCGTCGCGTGCCCCCGCCTATGACGTGAATCGTCTCGATTCAAATGGTTGATGCCGCGATCCGGAGTTCGAACGGATTCGACCCTAAACGACCGCGACATAGTGACTCTTCTGCAACGCAACCCATTTGCATCGCAGCATTTTGTGGCGCATGGGAAGCACGCGTTAATCGAAACGGATGCGGGTGAACCGTGCGTACCGTTCGGTGGTTTGGCGATCGGACCTGTTGTGTCGGACGCAACACGGGTGCAAAGGATGCGGAGCCGAAGGCGCGCCGCGCCGGGTCGGATTGTCAGGTGAGGCGCGTGGCGAAAAAAGAATTTCTCTTTCTTCAGGGTTTGGCGGGGCCGTTCTTCTCGCTGCTCGGCGAAGCGCTCAAAGCCTCGGGGAACGGCGTTCACCGCATCAACTTCAACGGTGGCGACAAGCTTTACTGGAAGCTGCCCGGCGCGATCGACTATCGCGGCAATCTCGACAAATGGCCGCGCTTCTTGGCGCGGATTCTTGCGCGCCGCCGTATCACAGATATTCTCCTGTTCGGCGACTGCCGGCCGCTGCACAGCGTCGCGATCGAAGTTGCGGGTAGGCTCGGCGTCAAGGTCCACGTGTTCGAGGAAGGGTATGTCCGCCCCGATTTCGTGACCTTGGAGGCTGGCGGCGTGAATGGCCATTCGGGCCTGTCGCGCTCACCCGATCATTATCTCGAGGCCGCGCGCGCCTTGCCGCCTTTGCCCGATTTTCCCCCGGTGCCGTCGTCGTTCAACCGGCGCGCCAAAGAAGATCTGGCCTATAATATCGCCTCGCTGCTGATGACGCCGCTCTTCCCCGGCTATCGTACGCATCGGCCCTGGCACATCCTCACCGAATATGCGGGCTGGGCGCTGCGCCTGGTCAAGCGCCCCGCCGAGCGCCGCCGCTCCAGGGCGACATTTGATCTGCTCAAGGCGGACGGGCGGCCTTATTTCGTTTTTCCGCTCCAGCTCGACTGCGATTATCAGATCCGCGTCCATTCCCAATTCCAGGGGATGCAGGACGCGATCGAAACCGTGCTCGGCTCGTTCGCGCACAATGCGCCTGCGGACGCTTTGCTGGTGGTGAAAGGCCATCCGCTCGACAATGGTCTGGTCAATTGGGAAAAGCGCACGCTCGCGGTGGCCGCCAAGCTCGGCATTGGCGATCGGCTGCTCTTCCTTGAATCGGTCGATATCGACTCGCTCGTCTGCAATGCGGTCGGGCTGGTCACGGTCAACAGCACCACCGGAACGCTCTCGCTCCGCTGCGGCGTGCCGACGATCGTGCTGGGCGACGCGGTCTATGACATGCCGCGCATCACCGACCAGAACGGGCTCGATGCCTTCTGGACCGCCCCGACCCCGCCGGAATTGCCCGTGTTCGAGGCATTCCGTCGCGTCCTGATCGATCGCTGCCTTATCAATGGCGGTTATTTTAGCGATCAAGGATTATCCATGCTGGTTAAGGGCGCGCTTCGGCGGCTCGAAATGCACGAGCCCAAGACGTCGGTCGTGCGGTTGCCCACGCCCGTGCGCGTGCCGCAGGTGGCGCCTCTCGTCGCCCGGGGGTGACTTCGATCTCTTCGGTCCTGATCACCGGCGCGTCGAGCGGTCTCGGCGCCGGGCTCGCCAAGACATATGCCGCCCCGGACGTGCGTCTCGCGCTGACCGGCCGTGACGCCGGGCGGCTGGAGGCGACCGCATGCTTGTGCCGGGCCAAGGGCGCGACCGTCGCCACGGGCCTGTTCGATTTGCGCGAGCCGGAGCCGTTCGGCGCATGGCTCCTGGCGCAGGATGCGGCGACGCCGTTCGATCTCGTGATCGCCGCCGCGGGCGTCTCGGCGGGAACGGGCGAGGGCGATATGCCTGAGGGCGTGGATTTGGCCGCGATGCAGGTGCGCGCGAATCTGTTGGGCACGATCCATACGATCGAACCCCTGCTCCCGCGCATGATCGCGCGCGGGCGTGGACAGGTCGCGGTGGTCGCCTCCACCGCCGCGCTGCGGGGGCTCGCTTACAGTCCGGCCTATAGTGCCAGCAAGGCCGGCATCCGCGCGTATGGCGAGGGGCTGCGCGCGCTGTTGCGGCCCAAGGGCATCGATGTTTCGGTGATCGTCCCCGGCTTCTTCGACACGCCGATGACCGATCGTTGGAAGGGCCCGACTCCCTTCATGATGAGTCTCGACAAGATGGTCGCGGCCATCCGCAAGGGGCTGGACGCGCGCCGGTCGCGTATCGTCGTCCCGCGCCTGCTCGCGCTCGGTCAGCAAGCCGCCGATTTGATGCCCGCGGCACTCGGCGACCGCATTGTGCGCGGATTCCGCTTCCATATTGAACCGGGCCGCTGAAAAGAGACCCGATGATTCATTTCTTCCTGGGTCTGGCGATCAGTCTGGCGACATGGCTGGGACTGCGGCGGCTGGTCGGCGCCTGGCCGTTCGGGCGGCAGGCCAAGGCGCGGATCGCCACCTTATTGATCGATGCCCTGCCGTGCGTGGCGGGGTTCGGACTGTTCCTGCTCCCCACCGGCCGGCCGATTCTTGCCGGTCTGACCGTGATGTGCCTCGGCATCGGCATGGGCGTGGCGGATCGGGTCAAGCGCGCGGTGCTGGGCGAACCGGTGGTGTTCGCGGACCGTGCCGAACTGATCGAGGTCGTGCGCCATCCGCGCCTCTATCTTGCCTTCGTGGGCACCGGCCGGATGGTCCTGGCGACGATCGCGGTCCTGATCGCGGTGATCTGGGTGATCGATCTCGAGCCGCCTTTATGGCCTGTCCACCTGATTCCGGCTGTTCTGCTGGCGCTGGTTGCGATCGTGATCGGCCGGATGCTGTTCGTCATCCCGTCGAGCCAGCCGCTCTGCGACAGGCTTTCCACCGCCTATCGCCGGCTCGATCCGAGCCGCGACCCGGTGGTGGATTCGGAACGGTTCGGGCTATTGGCGACGTGTATCATCCACGCCACGCTCGCGCGTTCAGAGCGGGGGGATCGCCAGCGTGCGGCGCAGGGCCGGGCCTGGCCCGCTCTGCCCGCCAACGGGCCAATCCTGATCGTGCAGGGCGAATCTTTCGTCGATGCGCGCCGGCTCGATCCGTCGCTTGACGGCCATCTCCCCAATTTCGCGCGGCTGCAGGCCGAATCGGCCGCGCACGGCAAACTCGCCGTGCCTTGCTGGGGCGCGAACACGATCCGCTCCGAACTCGCGGTGCTGACCGGGTTGGGTGCCGACGATGTCGGGCTCGACCGCTTCAATCCCTATGAACATTTCGCGCGTGTGCCCCTGCCGAGCCTTGCGCATCAGGCGCGCGCGGCGGGCTACAAGACGATCTGCATTCACCCTTATGACGCGGACTTCTATTATCGCGACAAGGTGATGCCGCTGCTCGGTTTCGACCAGTTTGTCGGTATCGAGGGTTTTGCCGGCGCGGAACGCAGCGGCCCCTATGTCAGCGACGTCGCGGTCGCGCAGTGCATGGCCCGGTATGTGCGCGAGCATGGCCCACGCGTCCTGGTGTTCGCGATCACGATGGAGAATCACGGACCGTGGGATGCGAAACATGACGCGCTTCCGCCGGCATCCTTGCCACCAGCATGGCGCGACCTGCCTGACGCGGCGGAGATCGGGCGCTGGCTCAAGCATCTTCAATCCACCGACGCGATGGTTCCAATTCTTCGGGAGGCGATCGCGGCCACCGGCTCGCCCGGCTGGCTGGTCTTCTATGGCGACCACCAGCCTAGCCTGAGCGGCGCGTTCCAGGCACCCGGCGCGGACGATCGCAAATCCGATTATGCGATCTGGGGATCGGACCAGGCGCCTGGCACACGTGCGGACATTGCTGCTGAGGATATTGCCGCCTCGCTGATGAGGGCGATGGGCGTCAGCTAAACCCCTTGTTTAGCGCGATACCATGCCGAGCAGCCGCGCGATCCGTCCCTCCAGGCGACGCAGGCGGATCAGCCAGGTCAGCTTGGGTTTCCACCCCTCGGCAAAGCGCTGAAGCAGGGCCTCGGGCGGGCAGGGGCGCTCGGTCACCGGATCGAGATAGCGCGGATAGAGGATCAGCGTGCCCGCCACGAGCTCGACGAGCGACAGCGTGCGCGTGCGCCGTGCAATCGGCGGAGCGAGGTCGCGGGTCAGCCCCCAGCCCGCATAGAAAGGCTGGCCATGTACGGTCACGTCGAGCCCGCGCAGCAACGCCTCGAATCCGGTGAGCGAGGTCAGGACATGCACGCCGTCGACCCGTGCGAGCAGTGACGGCATCGATTGCCCGCGCGCGATCTCGTCGGCATAGCCGCGCAGCGCGGCGTCGGGCACATGGCCCTTGCGATGGCCCGCATCGACATCGGGATGCGGCTTGAACAGGATATGCGCGTCGGGCTCGGCGGCGCGCGCACGGCGCAGCAGGTCAAGATTGCCCGCGACGCCCGCGCCCCCACACTGGATCGAAAGGTCGTCCTCGACCTGGCCGGCGACCAGGATCGTCCGCTGTGCGCGCGCCACCGGCACCGACGAGGGCGCCTGGCTTTCATATTTGCTGATGCCGCGCAGCACGATCATGTCGGCCAGCGCCTCGGCGCGGGCGAGTGTTTCGGGCGTGAAGTCCTCGTTTTCGAGGATTGTCTCAAGGTCGCTCGGACGGCCGGGATCGTAATAGATGCCGCTCCGATCGACCACGATCGACAGCGGCGGGTGCAGGTCGGCACCCAGCCCGATCGAGCGGATGAAGCCATCCTCGATCCGCACCAGCCGGTCACCCGCCATCGCCTCCAGCTCTCCGGGCATGCGCGACGGCCAGACCGCGATCGCGCCGTCGCCGGCCGCCGCCACCGCCTGGCGCGCATCGTCGATGAATCGCAGACGTGCCTGCCCATCGCCGTCCAGGAATTGCGCGATCCGCTTTCGCTTCCACCACGCAATGCCGCAGGCGACGCGGATGTCGCGGTCGGTCCGCTCGATTCCAGGTCCGGGCATGGTCATTCGTCGGCGGGCCGCTTGCGGCCGGCATCGGCCCAGGGCTGGCCGACCCAGCGCCTGAACCGGTCGCGGAAGGCCCAGTGGATCGGCACGCGCCGTTCGGCCAGACCGCGCCATCCGGTCAGATCGAGACCCGTCCAGGGCAGGAACGGATTACGCCGGCCATAGGCCCACATTTCGACGCGCGTGGACGGGCGCACCGCCGGCCCGCGCGCGTGGAAGCCGCTCGTGTCGCACACGATCAGCGTATTGGCCGGAACCGCGAAGGCGGTCGGCTGGGGCAGGCCGAGCGCGGCCAGCTCGTTTTCGTCGATGCGGAGCGAGCCCCGGCCCGACAGGAAATCGCCACCGTCGCGCGCCTCCAGGCTCCGTTTCTTCTCCCATGCCAGCCGTGCGGAGTCGCGGCGGTGCGAACCCGTCACATAGGTGAGCGGGCCTTCGTCGGGCGCGACGTCGGTCAGGAACAGCCAGGCTTTGACCGTAGAATGGAAGGTATCGACGTGAAGCCTGGTCTGTGGATCGGGCGGCGCATCGTAACGGTGCGTCAGGATCGATTGGATATAGGTCAGCGGCTCGGTATCGAAGCTGCCGACATAGCGGATCAGCCCCTGCCAGCGCGGATCGCGCACCAATGCGCGCGCGGCGGGCAGCGCCTGCAGCGTCTCCGGGTCGAGGGCGTAGCGGCGCGTGACCGTGTCGCCCTGCACCATCTCGCGCGCCGCGCCGGGATAGGCCATCACCTGATCGCGCAGCACCGCGAAGGTGTCCGCGTTCAGGAAATTCTCGATCTTCACATATCCGTCGCGGGCGAAGGCCTCGCGATGTTCGCGCGCCACCAGCCCTTCCATCCGCCGCCGCCGCCACGCCGCCATCCGGTCGGCCAGCATGACGCGCTTCACGTGCAGGCCCCAGGCATTCAGCCGGCGCGATCCGATCAGCGGATTGTCGCGGAAGCTCTTGGCGTCGGTCGCGAGCTGGAGCACCCACCAGGGGGCGAGGAGGTAACGAAACGGGTTCACCACATCCCTATTCGGCAGGTCGGCTGGGCGCGCAAGGCAGGGAGTGTTCGGCTGGTGGAGCTGAGGGGAATCGAACCCCTGACCTCTGCAGTGCGATTGCAGCGCTCTCCCATCTGAGCTACAGCCCCGCACCAGCGAAGTGCGCGCTTAGACGGGCTTTACGCCCGATGCAACGCGCTACCCGAAAAAACCCCAAATATCTCGCGACGACCTGCCTTTGTGGGACGGCGCCCGCCTCCTCGCAACGGAACGTCCCCCTTTCGTGGTTCGTTTTTCCTCAAGCAGCCACATTCGTTCCGAACGGGCCGTGCTTCGAAAGAGATGCAGGAGGTTTCAATGGGTTACGAGCGTAACGATCGCCGCTGGGATACGCGCGGCGACCGGGATTACAGCGGCTATGGCGATGGCGGCCGAACCCGATCCTATGGCGGTCCGGCGCGTTGGGAGGAGGATCGCGCGCGCTCGTATGGCGACTATGGTTCCTACGGCGGAACCAGTCCTTCGCGCGACTATCGCGGCGAGCGCTTCAACGAACCCAGGAGCGACTATCATGGCGGCTGGACCGGCGCGCCTTACGAAGATCGCGACTTCCTCCAACGCGCCGGCGACGAGGTTCGCTCCTGGTTCGGCGATGAAGAGGCGGAGCGCCGGCGGCGAATGGACGAGCTGCGCGACCGCTATGACGAGCGCATGTCCGGCCGGAGCGTCTATGGCGCATCGCGCTATCGCAGCCGCCACGAATATGACCCGCATTATCGTGCGTGGCGCGACCGCCAGCTCGAATTGCTCGACCGCGACTATGATGAATATCGCCGCGAGAATCAGAGCCGCTTCGACACCGAATTTGGGTCTTGGCGCCAGAATCGTCAGGGTCAGCGCGAGCTGCTGCAGCGCGTGACCGAGCACCAGGAAGTGGTCGGATCGGACGGCGAACATATCGGCACGGTCGATCATATCCGCGGCGACCGCATCCTGCTCACCAGATCCGATTCGGCGGCGCACGGCCATCATCACTCGATTCCGTCGTCCTGGATCAGGTCGGTCGAGGACAAGGTGACCGTCAGCAAGACCGCCGACCAGGCCAAGCAGCATTGGCGCGACGAGGAGCGCAACGGCAGCGGCGGTCTGTTCGGAAGCGATGACGACCGCAACGTCGATCTCAACCGGAGCTTCTCCGGCACCTACTGATCGCCGGGGCGCTCGGGAAGAAGGGCCCGGCCTCGGCTGGGCCCTTTTCCATTGCGATATTCAGGCGAGCGTATCGATTATGTGGATGATCACGCCAACCAGCCCGCCGACGAGGGTGCCGTTGATCCGGATATATTGCAGGTCGCGCCCGACCGCATTTTCCAGCCGGTCGGTGACAGTCCGCGCGTCCCAGCCGCGCACGGTTTCGGAAACCAAGGTGACGATGCCGTCGCCATAGGAGGCGACCAGGCCCGCGGTGGCGCGCCTGGCGAAGCGGTTGGCCGCGAAGCGGACGCGTTCGTCCTCCTGCAGGCGCGTACCCATCTGGCGCATCGCCTCGCCGAACTTGCCCGCGGCGACCGCCTGCGGATCGCGCGCCGCGCGCAGCATCGCCGCGCGCGCATTCTGCCACAGGCCATCGAGCCATTCGCTCACCGCCGGATTGGCGAGCGCGGCGTCACGGAAGGCCGCGACCTTCTCCTGCAATTCGGGATCGGTCTGGAGTCGTTGCGCGAGGCTGGCGAGTCCCTCCTCGGTCCTGACGCGAAGCGGATGGTTGCGGTCCTCCGCCATGTCGCCCAGCAGCTTGAACAGGCCGTCGAGGATCTTGGTCGACAGCGTCTCGTCGAGCCCGGTCCAGCGCAGGATCGATCCCGCGCGCTCGTGGATCATCTGGCGGAACAGCGCCTCGTTGGCGTCGAGCGTGCGCCCGGTCCACAGGATCGCGGCGTTGATCATCGGGCGATGCCGGCCTTCGTCCATCGCTGCCGCCATCAGCTTGCCGAGCATGGGCGCGACGTCGAGCGTCTTCAGCCGCTGCGACACCGCGCTCTTGAACAACTGGCCGAGCCGCTCGTCACCCAGGCTTTCGAGCAATGTTTCGGCGAGCTTGCCCGCGCCCGCGCGCATCGCGCCTTCGCGCGGAGGTGCCGCGAGCACGCGGCCGATCGCACGCGCGACGTCGAGCTTGGCCATGCGCCGCGCGACGATTCCGGGCACGAGGAAATTGGCGCGTAGGAAGCTCGCCAGGCTGTCGCCGATCCGGTCCTTGTTGCGCGGGATGATCGCGGTGTGCGGGATCGGCAGGCCGAGCGGGTGGCGGAAGAGCGCGGTCACCGCGAACCAGTCGGCGAGCCCGCCGACCATCGCCGCCTCGGCGAAGGCGCGGACATAGCCCCAGGCGGGATAATGATGCTCGAATGTTCGGGCGAGGAAGAACAGCCCCGCCATCGCCACCAGCAATCCGGCCGCGATGACCCGCATCTGGCGAACGCCGCCATGCGTAGGGCTTAGGCGCTGCTTTAGCGTCACGGGAAGTTCCGGGATAACGGCATGTCCATCAGACAATAGCCATCACCCCGGAAAGGTTCACTCCGCCGGGTGCGCAATGGCGGGCGGAAGCGCGCCTTCGCCGCCATTGGTAAGCGCCTTGCCGATTCCGCGGCCGATCCGCTTTTCGATGCCGTCGGCGAGGCTGAAGCCGGGTGGCACGATCAGCAGCGTGAGCAAGGTCGACAGGATCAGGCCGCCGATCACGGTGACCGCCATCGGCTGATTCCACGATCCGTCGCCGCCGATCGAAAGCGCCGTCGGCATCATGCCAGCGACCATTGCGACCGTGGTCATCACGATCGGCTGTGCGCGCTTGTGGCCTGCGTCGAGGATCGAATCCATCAGCGGACGGCCATGGCGCATTTCCTCGATCGCGAAATCGACCAGCAGGATCGAATTCTTGGCGACGATGCCGAACAGCATCAGGATGCCGATCAGAACCGGCAGCGAAATCGCCATGCCGGCGATCCACAGCGCGATCATGCCGCCCAGCGGGGCCAGAAGCAGCGAGCTCATATTGACCAAGGGCGGGATCACGCGACGGTACAGCAGCACCAGCACCGCGAACACGAGCAGCACGCCCGCGGCCAGGGCGATGATGAAATTCTGCACCATCTCGGCCTGCCATTTGGCTTCGCCATCCGCCGCATAATGCACGCTCGGCGGCAGATTCTTCATCGACGGCAGCAGCAGGATCTTTGCGCGCTCGTCGCCCGACAGCGCGCCAGGCGCCAGATCGGCACTGATGACCGTGCGGCGCTCCTGATTGTAGCGCAGGATCTGCGACGGCCCGGCGCCGAAGCTGATGTCGGCAACCACCTTGAGCGGAACGGTTGAGCCCGTACGCGTCTGGACCGGCAGATTCTGGATCGTCGACAGATCGCGGCGGCTATTCTCGTCGAGCATCACGCGGATCGGGATCTGGCGATCGGACAGCGAGAATTTGGCCGCATTCTGGTCGATATCGCCCAAAGTCGCGATCCGGATCGTCTGGCTGAGCGCTGAGGTGGTGACGCCCAGATCGGCCGCGAGGTCGAGCCGCGGCTTGATCACGACTTCCGGCCGCGGAAGATCGCTTTCCACGCGCGGCTGGCGCAGGCCCGGCATGGCCTTCATCTCTTCCGCAACCTTGGCGGCAGCGGCCGACAGGGCCGCGGGATCGTCACCGGCGAGCATCACCGAGACGTCGCGCGAGCTGCTTCCGCCGCCATTTTGCGACTCGAAATTGATACGCGCATCGGGAATGCGCGACAGGATCGGTTGCATCGCACGCTCGAATTCGGTGCTCGTGCGCGTGCGGTCGTCGCGCAGGTTCATCACCACTTCGGAGGAGCCGACCTCGATATATTCCACCGCGTGCAGCACGTCGGGCTGGCTCGTCAGGATCTTGGTGGCGCGATCCGTGACGGCCTTGGTCTGCTCGAGCGTGGTGCCCGGCGCCATCGTGATCTGCAGATGGCTCGTATCGGCGTTGAGTGGTGGTTGGAACGTCTTCGGCAGATACGCCATGATCGCGATCGTCAGGAAAAACGCGAACACGCCGACCATCATCGTCAGCTTGCGGTTGTCGCGCAGAAACAGCCGATACCATTTGCGCGGCGCACCCTTATTGCGCTCGAGCGTCCAGTGCAGGATCTGCATGTAGCGATCCATCAGCCAGCCTTCGCCATGGCTCGCCTGGCCATGCGCCTTGAGGAAATATGCAGCGACCATCGGCGTGATCATGCGCGCGACGGCAAGGCTCATCAGCACCGCGACGACGACGGTGAAGCCGAAATTCTTGAAGAATTGCCCGGCAATGCCCGGCATCAGCGCCACCGGCAGGAAGACAGCGACGATCGAGAAGGTCGTCGCGACCACCGCGATCCCGATCTCGTCGGCGGCATCAATCGCCGCCTGGAACGCGGTTTTGCCCATGCGCATATGGCGGACGATATTCTCGATCTCCACGATCGCGTCGTCGACCAACACACCCGACACCAGGCTCAAGGCGAGCAGCGTCATGAAATTGAGCGTGAAGCCCATCAGGCTCAGGAGCCAGAAGGTCGGGATTGCAGAGAGCGGGATCGCCAGTGCCGATATGGCGGTGGCGCGCTTGTCGCGCAGGAACAGGAAGACCACCGCGACCGCAAGCACCGCGCCCTCGATCATCGAGCGCATCGCCGCCTTATAGTTGCGCAGCGTATATTTCACCGAATTGGCGCGCTGGATGAAGTGGACCTTCGGATTTTCCTTCTCGATCTTCGCCAGCTCCTTCACCGCGGCGTCGAACACCGCGACGTCGGAGGCGCCGCGCGAGCGCTTCAGGCCGAAGGAGACGACCGGCTTGCCGTCCATGATCGCGAGCGTACGCTGCTCGCCAAAGCCGTCGCGCACGTCGGCAATGTCGGCGAGCCGGACCGAACGGCCGCCGCCGAGCTGGATCTGCTGCTGGCCGAGCGTGTAGGCGTCGCGCGCATTGCCCAGCACGCGCACGGACTGCTCGGTGCCAGCCACCTCGGCGCGGCCGCCGGCCGCATTCATGTTCATCTGCATCAACTGCTGATTGAGCTGCGACGCGGTGATGCCCTGGGCCTGCATCTTCTCGGGTTTGAGGATGACGCGGATTTCGCGGTTGACCGCGCCGTGCGTCTCGACCTGCTGCATGCCGTCGATCGCGAGCAGGCGGCGCGAGACCGTGTCCTGCACGAACCAGGACAATTGCTCCATCGTCATATCGGTCGCTTCGACCGAGAAATTAGCGAGCGCGTTGCCGTTGATGCTCACCCGCTGGACCTGCGGTTCGATGATACCCTCTGGGAGCGAGCCGCGGATTTGCGCGACGGCATCGCGCACGTCGGTGGTGGCACGGTCGACCGGGGTCTCGATCGAGAACTGGACGAAGGTCCCCGAGCTGCCTTCCGAAACCGTGGAATTGATTTCCTCGACGCCCTCGAGGTTGCGGACTGCCGCCTCGACCTTCTGCGTGACCTGCGTTTCGAGTTCGGTCGGCGCGGCGCCCGGCTGGCTGATCTGCACGTAAACGCCCGGGAAGGTGATCTCCGGATTCTGGTTCACGTTCATCCGCATGAACGAGACGAGTCCCGCCAGCGTCAGCGCGACGAACAGAACGATCGGCGGAACCGGATTGCGGATCGACCAGGCGGAGATGTTCCGGAAGTTCATGTCTTTCGTCCTCAGCGAGCGCTGGGTTGCAGGTCGGGCTTCACCTTGTCGCCGTCGTTCAGGAATGCGCCGGCCGCCGCGACCACGCGTTCGCTACCCGCCAGCCCGCTCAGCACCGTCACGCCACGATCGTCGACGTCGCCGATCTTGACGTTGCGACGGACGACCTTGTTTTCGGCACCGATGATATAGACGAAATTGCCCTTGGTGTCGCTCTGTACTGCGCTTTCGGGCAGGAGCGGCACGTCGCCCACGCCGCCCGCGACCTCTGCCGCGGCGAAACCGCCCGGACGCAGCGCGCTATTATAGGGCAGCTCGATCCGGATCGTGCCCTGACGATTGGTCGGGTCGATCACCGGCGAAATCTGCCAGACCTTGCCCGGAATCCGGAGCGTGGTGCCGACCGGCGTGACAATTGCCGTCGATCCGACATGGACGCGCTGAAGATCGGATTCGGTGAGCCGCGCCTGCAGCTCCATCTTGCCTTCCGACGCGATCCGGAAAAGCGCGCCCGAGCCGGGGCTCACGATCTGCCCGGCTTCGACACTGCGTGTCAGCACCAGCCCTGCGGTGGGTGCGCGAATGTCGAGCCGGCCGATCGTCGCTTGCTGCTGCCTGAGTTGCGCTTCCGCAACCGCGACACGCGCATTGGCGCTGTCGAGCGCGGATTGCTTGGCATCAATATCCGCCTGGGAGATGAAGCCGCTCTTCACCAGTGCCTTGGCTCGGATGAGGTTGGACTTGGCAAGCTCGGCATCGGCGCGCGCCTGCGCGATTGACGCGGCCAGCGCGTTCGCCTGCTGCACCTGTACCGACCGGTCTACCGTCGCCAGAACTTGGCCTGCGGCGACCCAGTTGCCGGGTTCAACCAGGACGGCGCGCACGATGCCGCCTTCGCCGGCCACGCCGACCGGCATGTCACGCCGCGCACCGATATTTCCTACCGCGGGAATCTCCGTCGTCACCGTGTGACGGCCCGGGATGATAACGGTAACGGAAGGCGCTGTGTCGCCGCCGGTGGCCGGGGCGGCCTTCTTATGGAACATCAGGAACAGCACGCCGATCACGACAACGGCGATGATCCCGCCGATGATCAGCATCCGCGTCCTGCGACTCCGCCGTTCATCTTCGTCCAGATAATCCGCCGGATCGATACCCGCTTCCATATTCATCTCGCCGTCCCATCCTCGCGTCTCGACGCGAATTCCCCTCGCATCGCCGCCCGACTGTATTATCAATATATATCACCTGGCTCAAGCACTGTTTATCGCGCCTGAACCAGCGTCAGGATCGACCAATCCCCGCTGTCGATGCGGGCGGACGATCGCATTCCGTTTGATGCATATGCCGCTAGCACATCATCGGCCTGGCTTGCCAGAAGGCCGGCGAGGACGATGGTTCCATTTTGGTGAAGTGTTGCAACTAGGTCCGATGCGAGCGCAATCAGCGGCCCGGCCAGGATATTGGCGACGATCAGATCGAAAGGCGCCGCCGCCTGGATGCGCGGATCGTCCATGCCGTCCGCCGCGACCAGGTTGATTGCGGCGGCGGGGATGGCGTTGATCGCCATATTCTCGGCGGTGACGTCGATCGCGATCGGGTCGATATCGGACGCCAGGATCGCGGCTTCGGGCCACAGCGTGCGTGCGCCGAAGGCGAGCAGGCCGGTTCCGGTGCCGATATCCGCAATGCGGCGAAAGCTCTTGCCCTCGCTTGCCAGCCGGTCGAGCGCGGTCAGGCAGCCCGCCGTGGTCTCGTGATGGCCCGTGCCGAACGCGCGGCTCGCCTCGATCCGGAAGGCGACCGCGTCGGCGGGGATCCGATCGGCATGCGCGGCGGTGTGGACGAAGAAGCGCCCCGCGCGGATTGGTTCGAGGAAGCCCTGGCTTATCGTGACCCAATCCGCGTCCTCGACCTTCTCGATCCTGGGTGGGGAATCGCCCACGCTCGGTACGAGCGCGCGGATGCGGTCGATCAACGCTGCGTCGGGCTCCGCGGCCAGATAGACGTCGAGCTGCCATTCTTCGGGCCGGCTGAGGTCGGGCTCGCTCGTCATCAACGTCGGGGGCGGGTCGATCCCCAAATCGGGCTCAATCGTGGTGAGCGCCTCGCCTTCCGCGCGCGTGCAAGGGAAGAAGGTGACCTTCCAGCTTTCCGCCGCCTGCGTTTCCCACTCAGCGGACATAGGAAGCTCCGTTGATGTCGATCACCGCGCCCGTCATCGATGGCGGCGCCTCGAGCGCGAGAAAGCGCACCGTCGCCGCCACCTCGGCCGGCTCCGCCACGCGTCCCAAAGGTATGTCTGCGAGCAAGGTGTCGCCGCCGCGGCTCGCAAGATAATCTTCCGCCATGCCCGTCATCGTGAAGCCGGGGCAGACCGCGAAGGCGAGGATATTGTCACGAGCGTATCCGCGCGCGATGCTTTTCGACATCGCGACCATGCCCGCCTTCGATGCGGCATAATGCCAGTGGGCGGGGCTGTCGCCGCGATAGGCGGCGCGGCTCGCGACGTTGACGATCCGCCCGCCGCCGGTCTCGCGGAAATGAAGCACGGCGAGCCTGTTCAATTCGGCGGACGCGGTCAGGTTGATCCGCATCGTCCGCTCCCAATCGGCGAGCCAGGCATCGTCGGCCTGCTCGATCGGCGCGGCCTCGAAAACGCCCGCATTGTTGATCAGCACGTCGATCCGCCCGTCGAGCCGGCCCATCGCCTCCCACCACAAGGCGCGGGTGGCTTCCGGGTCGGACAGATCGGCAGCTATGGCGTGGCCGCCGCCTTCGGTGGAGTGGCCGGCCAGGCGCACATCGTCGCCCGCGAACGCGGCGACGATCGCCGCGCCGATGCCCCGGCTGGTGCCGGTGGCAAGGATATGGATAGTCATGCCGCCGCGCCTAGCGCGCGGGCAGGACTAAAGAAATCCTCCCTGCGCGAAGCGCGGGGAAGGGGGGCGCTGCCGAAGGCCGTGGTCGAGGGGAAACCCCGGTAAGAACGCCTCCCCATGCACAGCATGGGGAGGATATTCGTTCAGGCGGCGAAGCGCTCGACGAAGGCGCCGGTGGTGGCGTCGAGGCGGGCCAGCTGCGCGTCGACCGCGCGGAAGCCGTTCTCCAGCTCGTCGATGTCACGCGCCACCTGTTCGGTGTCGGTGCGGATTGCGGCGATGGTCGAGGACATTGCGTCGGCGGCGAGCGCGGTCTCGTCGACCGCTGCGGTGATCATCGTCACGGTCTGCGCCTGCGTTTCCATCGCGCGGCGGATACGCTCGGCCGAGGACTGGACATCGCCGATCGTGGTCCGGATCGTGCCATTGGCTTCCACCGTCTGGCGCGCCGCGCCCTGGATCGCGCCGATCTTGGTCGCAATGTCATCAGTAGCGCGTGCCGTCTGGCTGGCGAGGCTCTTCACTTCCTGCGCGACCACCGCGAAGCCGCGGCCGGCATCGCCCGCACGGGCTGCCTCGATCGTGGCATTGAGCGCGAGCAGGTTGGTCTGGCCCGCAATGTCGCGGATCAGGCCGAGGATCGATTCGATTGCTTGGGCATGTTCGGACAACGCGCGGCTGACCGCGACCGCCTTGTCGGACTGTTCGCTCGCGCGGGTGGCGACGCCCGCGGCGACTTCCACTTCGCCGCGCGCTTCCTCGATCGCGCGGATCAGGCCGGCGGCGGTCTGCGCTGCTTCGCGCATCGCGACGGCGGACTGTTCGGATGCGGCGGCGACTTCGGACGCCTTGCCGAGCATGCCGCGGGCCGAGCCGGCGGTCGATGCGGTGCGGTCTTGCAGCGCGCCTGCGCTGGCGACCGCGCCCTGAAGGATTTCGAGCACCGCTTGCTGGAAGCGGCCCCCTTCCTCATTCTGGCCTGCGATCACGCGATGCTGCTGAAGCACCGCCAGTTGTGCGAGCGAAATCTCGGTTTCGATGAAGTTGAGGCGATAGACGGTGTCGATGATGCGCGCGCGCTCGTCCGAATCGGGGAAAGCTTCGCGCAGCGCCTTGACCACGGCCTTGGTGAGGTCGGCGGTCCCGTCGACGACCAGCGGTGCCGGCGCGCCGGTCGTGAAGACCTCGCGCCCGATCAGGCTGAGCAGCTTCACCCAGTTGGCGTCAATCGGTCGCGTATATTTGGCGCGCAGATGGTTCGTCATGCGCGTCGCGATCACGTCGGATGGGACGCCCATCGCCGCAATCGCGTTGCCGCAGGGCGTGCCGCTGGTCGGCAAAACGGCCCAGAAATCGAGCGTTGCGCGAAGGATGATCTCGCCCGCTTTCTCCCAGGCGAAGGCCAGGTCGCGCTGGAACATGCCATCCCGGTTATACACCGTCAGCCGCTGTGAGACCTCCTCCGCGGGCATCGGCACGCAGGCCGCCGCAGGGAGTTCGATCAGGTAATAATCGTCTGACATGACGGCTTCACTCTCCGGTTTCGCCTCTTAACGTTCCCCTGCATAGGCACAGAAGGTAAACAGTCGGTTAGTCTTGTTTGGGGTGTGGCAAGCTTCTCGTGCGCCGCCCGTTGCAACGCGGCATGATTGGGCTAAAGGGCTGCCATCATCTCTTCTTGGGACCTAGCCAAGCATGGCGCGCAATGCCCGGCGGCCGCTCTCGCCGCACCTTACGATCTGGAAATGGGGCCCGCACATGCTGGTCTCGATCCTTCACCGCGCAACCGGGAGTGCTCTTGCCATAGGCGGCGGCGTGCTGCTCGTGTGGTGGCTGATAGCGCTCGCAGGCGGGGAGGCGAGCTACGCCAGGTTCGTCGATCTGATGACGTCGGATTCGACCGGACGACTCAACTGGCTGCCGGCACTCGTGCTGATCGGTCTGACTTGGTCGTTCCTGCAGCATCTCTGTTCGGGCGTGCGCCACCTGCTGCTCGATACGGGCGCCGGTTATGAGCTCAAGGTCAACAAGGCCGGCGCGCTCGCGACGCTCGCCGTCTCGATCGTGCTGACGCTTCTGATCTGGGGCTCGATCTTCTTCCATGGAGCGCTGTGATGGGTAACGGTACCAGCATCGGCCGCGTCCGTGGCCTCGGATCGGCGCATGAAGGCGCCAAACATTGGTGGCACCAGCGGCTGACCGCGGGCAGCAACCTGCTGCTCATCACCTGGCTGGTCGTGTCCCTGTTCCGCCTGCCGCTGTGGAATTACCGCGCACTCGTCCTGTGGCTGTCCTCGCCCTGGGCGAGCGTGCCGCTGATCCTCGCGATCATCTCGGTCTTCTATCACCTCCGCCTCGGCCTCCAGGTCGTGATCGAGGATTATCAGCATGATTTCACGCGCGTGGTCGCGCTCGTGCTGCTCAATTTCTACGCGATCGGCGGCGCTGCGCTGGCGATCTACGCCATCCTCAAGGTCGCTTTCCAGGGAGCCATCGCCTGATGCCCGCCGCCTACCAGATCATCGACCATGTCTATGACGCGGTGGTCGTCGGCGCCGGCGGCTCGGGCCTTCGCGCCACGATGGGCATCGCCGAGAAGGGGCTCAAGACCGCCTGCATCACCAAGGTCTTCCCGACGCGCAGCCACACCGTCGCCGCGCAAGGCGGCATTGCCGCGAGCCTCGGCAACAACACGCCCGATCACTGGACGTGGCATATGTACGATACGGTCAAGGGTTCCGACTGGCTCGGCGACCAGGATGCGATCGAATATATGGTGCGCGAAGCACCCGCTGCGGTGATCGAGCTCGAACATGCGGGCGTGCCGTTCAGCCGCAATGATAACGGCACCATCTATCAGCGCCCATTCGGTGGCCATATGCAGAATATGGGCGCGGGTCCGCCGGTGCAGCGCACCTGCGCCGCCGCCGACCGTACCGGTCACGCCATGCTGCACGCGCTCTACCAGCAGAGCCTGAAGTATGACGCCGACTTCTATGTCGAATATTTCGCGCTCGACCTCATCATGGAGGGCGGCGAATGCAAGGGCGTGATCGCGATGTGCATGGAGGATGGCACGATCCATCGCTTCCGTTCGCACGCCACCGTGCTCGCGACCGGCGGCTATGGCCGCTGCTATTTCTCCGCCACCTCGGCGCACACCTGCACCGGCGACGGTGGCGGCATGGTGTTGCGCGCGGGGCTTCCGCTGCAGGATATGGAGTTCGTCCAGTTCCACCCGACCGGCATTTACGGCGCGGGCGTGCTGATCACGGAAGGCGCGCGTGGCGAGGGCGGCTATCTCACCAACAGTGAAGGTGAGCGCTTCATGGAGCGTTACGCGCCCTCGGCGAAGGATCTTGCCAGCCGCGACGTGGTATCACGCTCGATGGCGATGGAGATCCGCGAAGGCCGCGGCGTGGGCGAGAACAAGGACCATATCTGGCTCCATCTCGACCATATCGATCCCAAGGTGCTGCACGAGCGTCTGCCCGGCATCACCGAGACCGGAAAGATTTTCGCCAACGTCGATCTGACCCGCCAGCCGTTGCCCGTCGTGCCGACCGTGCATTATAATATGGGCGGCATCCCCACCAATTATATGGGCGAGGTCGTCACGCTGAAGGACGGCAATCCCGATATGGTCGTCCCCGGCCTGTTCGCGGTGGGCGAGGCGGCCTGCGTTTCGGTCCATGGCGCCAATCGCCTGGGCTCCAACAGCCTGATCGATCTGGTCGTGTTCGGCCGCGCCACCGGCCATCGCATCCCCGAGCTGGTCCAGCCCAATTCCAAGCATGGCGCGGTCGCCAGGGAAGCCGATGACAAGGCGATCGCGCGGCTGGACCATTATCGCAACGCGTCGGGCGGCTCGCCCACCGCGGAAATCCGCCTCGACATGCAGCGCACGATGCAGGCCGATTGCGCGGTGTTCCGCGACACCAAGTCGCTGCGCGACGGCGTCGAGAAGATCGACAAGGTCAATGCCCGCCTGCAGGATATCGGCATCGCCGATCGCTCGCTGATCTGGAATACGGACCTGGTCGAGACGCTCGAACTCGACAACATGCTGCCGCAGGCGGTGGTGACGATGCATGCGGCCGCCAATCGCAAGGAAAGCCGTGGCGCGCACATGCACGAGGACTTCCCCGATCGGAACGACGCCGAGTGGATGAAGCACACGCTCGTCTGGTTCAATGACGGTGCGGTCACGATCGATTACCGCCCGGTGCACGATTACACGCTCACCGACGATATCGAATATATCAAGCCCAAGGCGCGGGTTTACTGAGGACGGATGATGGCTGAGTTCGCGTTGCCCAAGAATTCGAAGATCAGCGGCCGCCCCCGCAAGCACAAGGCGGCTGCGGACGCCAAGCGCGTCCGCAGCTTCAAAATCTATCGCTACGATCCGGAAGCAGGCGAAAATCCGCGCTATGACACGTATGAGCTCGACCTCGATCAAACCGGCCCGATGGTTCTCGATGCCTTGCTCAAGATCAAGAACGAGGTCGATTCGACGCTGACCTTCCGCCGTTCGTGCCGCGAAGGCATTTGCGGGTCCTGCTCGATGAACATCGACGGCAGGAATGGCCTCGCCTGCACCACCGCGATCGAGGACATCAAGGGCGAGGTGCGGATCACGCCGCTGCCGCATATGGACGTGATCAAGGATCTCGTCCCCGATTTCACGCACTTCTACGCGCAATATGCCTCGATCAAGCCGTGGCTGCAGACGGTCACGCCCGAGCCCGCCGCGAAGGAACGGCTCCAGTCGCCCGAGGAGCGCGCCAAGCTTGACGGCCTTTACGAGTGCATCCTGTGCGCCTGCTGCTCGACCTCGTGCCCCAGCTATTGGTGGAACAGCGACAAGTTCCTGGGTCCCGCGATCCTGCTCCAGGCCTATCGCTGGCTGGCCGACAGCCGCGATGAGATGACCGGCGAGCGGCTCGACGAGCTGGAAGATCCCTTCCGCCTCTATCGCTGCCACACGATCATGAATTGTGCCAACGTCTGCCCCAAGGGGCTGAGCCCGGCCCGCGCCATCGCCGAGATCAAGAAAATGGAAGTGGAGCGGCAGCTCTGAGGCTGGCGCAGGCGAGGCGTTTTCCAATCCCGTTCGCCCTGAGCTTGTCGAAGGGCTCAGCACGAACGGAGTTGGTGGCATGACCACCGTTCTCACCCGCTACGAACGCCTCGTCGCCGCCGGGGAGTTGAGGCCCGATCCCGACCAGCGTCGCGTGGCAGAACGGCTCGACCGGCTCGCCCGCGAATTGGAGGATCAGCCTACCAAGGGCAGCGTCCTGTGGCGCATGCTCGGCCGCAAGCCGGACCCGGTGAAGGGCGTGTACCTGTGGGGCGGGGTCGGGCGCGGCAAGTCCATGCTGATGGACCTGCTCTACGAATGCGCGCACGTCCGCCCCAAGCGCCGTGTCCATTTCCACGAATTCATGCTGGAGGTGCACGAGCGCATCCGCGAGGAGCGGAAGAAGGAAGAGGGCGATCCGATCCCTCCCGTCGCAGCCGCGCTCGCCGCCGAAGCGCGCTTGCTCGCCTTCGACGAGATGGTGATCAACAACACCGCCGATGCCGCGATCATGAGCCGGCTGTTCACCGCGATCCTCGATCACGGCACCACGATCGTCACCACCTCCAATCGTCCACCAAAGGATCTCTACAAGGAAGGGATCAACCGCGATCTGTTCCTGCCCTTCATCGCTTTGATCGAGCAGCAGCTCGACGTGATGAGCTTGAACGGGCCGAGCGATTACCGGCTCGACCGGCTCGCGGGCATGCCGACCTGGTATTGGCCGCTGGGCGATGCCGCGACCGAAGCCTTGTCCGCCGCTTTTTTCCGTCTCACCGATTATCCGGTCGAGGATCGCATCCATGTGCCGTCATGCGATCTCAAGATCCCCGGCGGGCGCAGTCTCCATGTGCCCAAGGCGCTCAAGGGCGTGGCGGTCTTTTCGTTCAAGCGGCTATGCGGCGAGCCGCGCGGCGCATCCGATTATCTTGCAATCGCGCGCGCCTTCCACACCGTGATCGTCGTCGGTATTCCCGTGATGGGCCCCGACAAGCGCGACCAGGCGGCGCGGTTCAAGGTGCTGATCGACGCATTCTATGAACATAAGGTCAAGTTGCTCGCCGCGGCCGATGCCGAACCGCGCAAGCTTTACCCCGCAGGCGACGGTGCTTTCGAATTCGAGCGCACCGTATCGCGCCTGATCGAGATGCAATCGGCCGATTATCTGGCGGAAGGCCATGGTCTCGCCGCCGGTTGAGCGACGATGTGAAACAAAAATTTATACCGCAGCACGAAAACAGTCCGAACATTGCCGTTTCGAAGGTTGAACGCCTTAGGCGATGGGTCTAAGCGGCCCCCGCAGCTTCGCGGTCGCCTCCCTGTGGCCGCTCTCACGCGCACTGGTTATCAGTCTGGAAGGGGTCGCATGGCTCGGAAGAAGATCGCGCTTATCGGCGCGGGCAACATCGGCGGCACGTTGGCGCATCTCGCGGCCAAGAAGGAACTGGGCGATATCGTCCTGTTTGACGTCGTCGAGGGCGTTCCTCAGGGCAAGGCGCTGGATTTGTCCCAGTGCGGCCCGATCGAGGGCTTCGACGCCAGGATCACCGGTTCCAACGATTACAAGGACATCGCGGGCGCTGACGTGATCATCGTCACCGCTGGTGTCGCGCGCAAGCCCGGCATGAGCCGCGACGATCTGCTCGGCATCAACCTCAAGGTGATGAAGGCGGTGGGCGAGGGCATCAAGGCCAATGCGCCCGACGCGTTCGTGATCTGCATCACCAACCCGCTCGACGCGATGGTGTGGGCGCTGCGCGAATTTTCCGGCCTGCCGCACCACAAGGTCGTCGGCATGGCGGGCGTGCTCGATTCGGCGCGCTTCAGCCATTTCCTCGCCGAGGAATTCGGCGTGTCGGTCAAGGACGTGAACACGTTCGTGCTCGGCGGCCATGGCGACACGATGGTGCCGGTGGTCCAATATTCCACCGTCAACGGCATTCCGGTTCCCGACCTGATCAAGATGGGCCGGTCGAGCCAGGCGAAGATCGACGAGATCGTCAAGCGCACGCGCGGCGGCGGCGGCGAGATCGTCGCTTTGCTCAAGACCGGCTCGGCTTTCTACGCGCCCGCCACCAGCGGCATCGCAATGGCCGAAGCCTACCTCAACGACCAGAAGCGCATCCTGCCCTGCGCGGCCTATGTCGACGGCCCCTATGGCGTGGACGGCCTTTATGTCGGCGTGCCGGCGATGATCGGCGCGAACGGCGTCGAGGAGATCGTTGAGGTCGCGCTGGACGACGAAGCCAAGGGCAACCTTCAGGTATCGGTCGACGCGGTCAAGGAATTGCTGGTCGCCTGCAAGGGCATCGATAGCGCGCTCGCCTAAGCGACACGAATACACACGGAAGGTTCCAATAGACGATGTCGATCCTCGTCAATGCAAATACCAAGGTCATCACGCAGGGGATGACCGGCAAGACCGGTACCTTTCATACGAAGGCGGCGCTCGATTACGGCTCGAAGATGGTCGGTGGCGTGACACCGGGCAAGGGCGGAACGATCCACGAGGAACTGGGCCTGCCCAATTTCGATACGGTGCACGAGGCGGTCGCGAAGACCGGTGCCGAGGCGAGCGTGATCTACGTGCCGCCGCCCTTTGCCGCGGATTCGATCCTTGAGGCGATCGACGCCGAAGTCCCGCTGATCGTGTGCATCACCGAAGGCATTCCGGTGCTCGACATGGTTCGCGTCAAGCGCGCGCTGACCGGTTCGAAGAGCCGTCTGATCGGCCCGAACTGCCCGGGCGTGCTCACGCCGAACGAGTGCAAGATCGGCATCATGCCGGGCAACATCTTCAAGAAGGGTTCGGTCGGCGTGGTCTCGCGCTCGGGCACGCTCACCTACGAGGCGGTGTTCCAGACGACCAATGCGGGCCTCGGCCAGACGACCGCGGTCGGCATCGGCGGTGATCCGGTCAACGGCACCAATTTCATCGACGTGCTCGAATTGTTCCTGGGCGACGACGCGACCCAGTCGATCATCATGATCGGCGAGATTGGCGGCTCGGCTGAAGAGGAAGCCGCGCAGTTCCTCAAGGACGAGGCCAAGCGTGGCCGCAAGAAGCCGATGGTCGGCTTCATCGCCGGCCGCACCGCGCCCCCGGGCCGGCGCATGGGCCATGCCGGCGCGATCGTATCGGGCGGCCAAGGCGGCGCCGACAGCAAGATCGCGGCGATGGAGGAAGCGGGGATCCGTGTCGCGGCCTCTCCGTCGGAGCTCGGCACTACGCTTTCCGCTCTGCTCAAGGGTTGATTAACAGGCTGGTAGCGCTCACCTGATAGAGCGCGCGCCGCGACAGGCCGTTTCCTTACGGCGGCGAACCGAATGAAGGACGTGCGATGGGTATCGAAGGATTGGGCTTCGACGAGCTGGAGGGCGTAAGCCCCTCCTTCGCGGAGGCGCTGTACCGGCGATATCGCGCCGATCCGCAGTCGGTCGAGGCCGATTGGCGCACCTACTTCCAGGCGCTCGAAGCCACTGTCTCCGGTCCGTCCTGGGCGCGTTCCAATTGGCCGCCGAGCGATACCGATGCGCTCACCGCCGGTCTCGATCCGACCCAGATGGAGGTCGCGGCCAAACCGGCCAAGGGCGCAAAGCCCGCCCCCGCAGCCGGGCCGGCTCCAACCGCGCCGGCCGCCGACGTCACCGCCGCCGCGCTCGATTCGATCCGCGCCTCGACCCTGATCCGCACCTATCGCGTGCGCGGCCACCTGCTCGCCGATCTCGATCCGCTGGGTCTGAGCAAGCAGGGCTGTCCCGAAGACCTCAATCCCGAATATCACGGCTTCACCGAAGCCGACATGGATCGTCCGATCTTCCTGGGCGGCGTGCTCGGCTTCGAGCGCGCGACCGTGCGCGAGATCATCGCCGTGCTGCGCCGCAATTACTGCGGCAAGGTCGGCCTCGAATATATGCACATCCAGGACGTGGAGGAGCGGATGTTCCTCCAGGAGCGGATGGAGGGCAAGGACAAGGAAATCAGCTTCACGCCCGAGGGCAAGAAGGCGATCCTGTCCAAGGTGGTCGAAGGCGAGCAATGGGAGAAATTCCTCGCGCGCAAATATGTCGGCACGAAGCGCTTCGGCCTCGATGGCGGTGAGAGCATGATTCCCGCGCTGGAAGCCGTGCTCAAATATGGCGGCCAGGCCGGCGTGCAGGAGGTCGTGATCGGCATGGCCCATCGCGGCCGGCTCAACGTGCTGACCAACGTGATGAAGAAGCCCTACCGGGTGCTTTTCCATGAATTTGCCGGCGGCTCGGCCAATCCCGAGGATGTCGGCGGTTCGGGCGACGTGAAATACCATCTCGGTACGTCGACCGATCGCGAATTCGACGGCAACCAGATCCATTTGAGCCTCGCGCCCAATCCGTCGCATCTGGAGGCGGCCGATCCGGTCGTGCTCGGCAAGTCGCGCGCCAAGCAGACGCAGCTGCAGGATAATGCGCGCGCCAAGGTGATGCCGATCCTGATCCATGGCGACGCGGCCTTTGCGGGCCAGGGCATCGTGATGGAATGCTTCGGCTTCTCGGGGCTGCGCGGCTACAATACCGGCGGCACGATCCATTTCGTGATCAACAACCAGGTCGGCTTCACGACCAGTCCGCAATTCGCGCGTTCGTCGCCTTATTGCTCAGATATCGCCAAGATGGTCCAGGCGCCGATACTGCACGTCAACGGCGACGATCCCGAGGCCGTGACCTTCGCCTGCAAGGTCGCGACCGAATTCCGCGCGCGCTTCAAGCGCGACGTGGTGATCGACATGTGGTGCTATCGCCGCTTCGGCCACAATGAGGGCGATGAGCCGGGTTTCACTCAGCCGCTGATGTACGAAGAGATCCGCAAGCATCCGCCGGTGTCGAAGCTCTATGCCGATCGCCTGATCGCGCAGGGCCTGATCGACCAGGCATGGCTTGACAAGGCGGAGGGCGATTTCGTCGCTTACCTCGAAGAGGAGTTCGAGGCAGGCAAGGCCTACAAGGCCAACAAGGCCGACTGGTTCGAAGGCGAATGGGCCGGTCTCGCCGCCCCGCGCGAGGCCGTGACCGAGCGTCGCGCTGCAGCGAGCGGCGTCGACCGCGGAAAGCTCGATACCGTCGCCAAGCTGCTCACCACCGTGCCGGCGGGGCTCACGATCCACAAGACGCTCGCCCGCATCCTCGAAGCCAAACGCGGCATGTTCGAGAGCGGCGAGGGCTTCGATTGGGCCACCGCCGAGGCGCTCGCCTTCGGCACCTTGCTGATCGACGGCTATCCGGTCCGTCTGTCGGGCCAGGATGTCGGCCGCGGCACGTTCAGCCAACGCCATGCGGTTTGGACCGATCAGACCGATGGCCACAAATATATCCCGCTGAGCGAGCTCGACCGCCGCTTCCAGGTGCTCGACAGCCCGCTTTCCGAATTCGGCGTGCTCGGCTTCGAATATGGTTATGCCGGCCAATCGCCCAAGACATTGGTGCTGTGGGAAGCGCAGTTCGGCGATTTCGCCAACGGCGCGCAGGTGATGATCGACCAGTTCATCGCCGCGGGCGAATCCAAGTGGCTGCGCGCCAACGGGCTCGTGATGTTGCTGCCGCACGGCTATGAAGGCCAGGGCCCGGAGCATAGCTCAGCCCGCCTGGAGCGTTATCTGCAACTTTGCGCCGAGGATAATATCCAGGTCGCCAACTGCACCACGCCGGCCAATTATTTCCACATCCTGCGCCGCCAGATGCTGCGCAATTTCCGCAAACCGTTGGTCATCATGACGCCAAAGTCGCTGCTGCGGCACAAGTCGGCGGTGTCGACGATCGATGAATTCCTCGGCGACAGCCACTTCCGCCGCATTCTGAGCGACCCGAACGCGCCCGCCGATGATCAGGTGAAGCGTCTGGTGCTCTGTTCGGGCAAGGTCTTCTATGACCTCGCCGAAGCGCGGGATGCGGCCGGCGACAAGAACACGACCATCGTCCGGATCGAGCAGCTCTACCCCTTCCCGTCTGACGCGCTCGCCGCGCGTGTCGCGCGCATGACCAAACTCGAGACGATCGTCTGGGCGCAGGAAGAGCCGAAGAATAACGGCGCCTGGTTCTTCGTCGAATGCCTGATCGAGGAAGCGGCCAAGGCTGCAGGCAAGGCGATCCGTCCCGTCTATGCGGGCCGCAAGGCTTCGGCCTCGACCGCGACCGGCTTCATGAAGAAGCATACCAACCAGCAGGCGGCGCTCGTCGCTGAAGCGCTGGGTCACGAACCTAAAGCATAAGGAAGACCAATGGCGACCGACGTTATCGTCCCGACGCTGGGCGAATCGATCACCGAGGCGACTTTGGGCCAGTGGCTCAAGCAGCCGGGCGACGCGGTGAAGGCCGACGAGCCGATCGCAAGCCTCGAGACCGACAAGGTCGCGGTCGAGGTCAATGCCCCGACCGCCGGGGTGCTCGCCGAGCATGTCGCGAGCGAGGGCGACACCGTCTCGGTCGGCGCGGTGATCGCGCGTATCCGGGAAGGCGCGTCAGCTGCCACTGCCGCGACGCCCGCGGTCGAGGATCGCACCGCAGTCGGCAAGGCCGAAGCCGCGGCTCCCGCCGAGCCTGCCGCCGCGCCCGCAGGGCAGGCGACGCCCGTCGGCTACGGCAATCATGGCGAGGCGGAAGAAGGCGGCACCGGCGGCCAGACGCTCTCCCCGTCGGTGCGTCGCGCGGTGCTGGAGCATGGCGTCGATCCGTCGAAGATCAAGGGTACCGGCAAGGACGGCCGCATCACCAAGGACGATGTGATCGAAGCCGCCAAGACCCAGCCCGCCGCCGCGAAGGCTGCCGCGCCCGCGCCGAGCGTCTCCGCACCGGTCGCCTCGTCGGGGGGCCGCAAGGAAGAGCGCGTGCGCATGTCGCGCCTGCGCCAGACGGTCGCCAAGCGCCTCAAGGAAGCGCAGAACACCGCCGCCATGCTGACGACGTTCAACGACGTCGACATGACCGAGGTCATCGCGGCGCGCACGAAGTATAAGGATCTGTTCGAGAAGAAGCATGGCGTTCGGCTGGGCTTCATGGGCTTCTTCGTGAAAGCCGCCTGCCAGGCGCTGCGCGACATCCCCTCGGTCAACGCCTCGATCGAGGGCGAGGAGATCGTCTATCACGATTATGCCGATATCTCGGTCGCGGTCAGCGCGCCCAACGGCCTGGTCGTGCCCGTGATCCGCGATGCGCAGGACATGTCGGTCGCCACGATCGAGAAGACGATCGGCGATTTCGGCAAGCGCGCCAAGGACGGCACGCTCAAGATGGACGAGATGAAGGGGGGAACCTTCACTATCTCCAACGGCGGCGTGTTCGGCTCGCTCATGTCGACCCCGATCATCAATCCGCCGCAGTCAGCCGTGCTCGGCCTGCACCGGATCGAGGAGCGTCCGGTCGTCCGCGACGGTCAGGTCGTCGTACGCCCGATGATGTATCTCGCGCTCAGCTACGACCATCGCCTGATCGACGGCCGCGAGGCGGTGACCTTCCTGGTCGCGCTTAAGAACGCGATCGAGGATCCGACGCGGTTGCTGATCGACCTGTAATAGACCGGGGACATCCCCATATTCCGTTCGGGCTGAGCTTGTCGAAGCCCTGTCCTTCTTCCTTGAACGGAAAAGAGAAAGTGCAGCCCTTCGACAAGCTCAGGGCGAACGGAGTGCTAGATGGCTGATTATGATTTCGACGTGCTGGTGATCGGCTCCGGTCCTGGCGGCTATGTCGCGGCGATCCGCGCGGCGCAGCTCGGCCTCAAGACGGCGTGTGCGGAAAGCCGCGAGACGCTGGGCGGTACCTGTCTCAATGTCGGCTGCATTCCTTCCAAGGCGATGCTGCACGCGTCCGAGCTGTACGAGGAAGCCGCTGGCGGCGCGCTTGCCAAGCTCGGCGTCAAGATCGACAAGATGAGCCTCGATCTCGAGACGATGCACGGCCAGCGCAAGGATGCGGTCAAGCAGCTCACGGGTGGCATCGAATATCTGTTCAAGAAGAATAAGGTCGAATGGCTCAAGGGCCATGCCAGCTTCCAGAACGCCAACACGGTCCAGGTCGGCGACCGCAGCGTCACGGCCAAGAACATCGTGATCGCGACCGGCTCGTCGGTCACCCCGCTGCCGGGCGTCGCTATCGACCAGAAGGTGATCGTCGATTCAACCGGCGCGCTCGAGCTGGAGAAAGTCCCCGGCCATATGGTCGTGATCGGCGGCGGCGTGATCGGGCTCGAGCTGGGTTCGGTCTGGCGCCGGCTCGGCGCCAAGATCACCGTGGTCGAGTATCTCGACCAGATCCTGCCCGGCATGGATAATGAGGTCCGCAAGGAAGCGAACAAGATCCTCAAGAAGCAGGGGATGGAATTCAGGCTGTCGACCAAGGTCACCAAGGTCGAGGCCGGCAAGAAGGGCGCGACGCTCACGGTCGAACCCGCCGTGGGCGGCGGCGCCGAGACGATCGAGGCCGACGTGGTCCTGGTCTCGATCGGCCGCCGCGCCAACACCGAAGGCCTCGGGCTCGACAAAGCAGGCCTCGCGACCAACCAGCGCGGCCAGATCGACATCGAGCCCGACTTCGCCACCAAGGTTCCCGGCATCTGGGCGATCGGCGACGTTGTTCCCGGCCCGATGCTCGCGCACAAGGCTGAGGATGAGGGCATCGCTGTCGCCGAGAATATCGCGGGCCTGACCGGAATCGTGAACCACGATGTCATCCCGAGCGTGGTCTACACTTCGCCCGAGATCGCGGGCGTCGGCCTGACCGAAGAGCAGGCCAAGGAGCGCGGGCCGGTCAAGGTCGGCAAATTCCCGATGCTCGCCAACAGCCGCGCCAAGACCAATCACGAGCCCGATGGCTTCGTGAAGGTGATCGCGGATGCCGATAGCGACCGCGTGCTCGGTGTCTGGTGCATCGCCAGCGTCGCGGGCACGATGATCGCGCAGGCGGCGCAGGCGATGGAGTTCGGCGCGACCAGCGAGGACATCGCTTACACCTGCCACGCCCACCCGACGCACAGCGAGGCGATCAAGGAAGCCGCGATGGCGGTGCAGGGCAAGCCGATCCACATCTGATCTGCCCCGCACGCGGGCTTTACGTGTCCGTTTCTCGGCGGCCCGCCGCCACGGCATGGTCGAGCGAGTCGCTGAAATGGATGTCGGGCGCGCGCGCGCCGTGCATCAGCAGCAGGCGGCGCACGGCGGGCCGAGCGCCGGCGACATGGACCGTTGCATCATGCCGCCGCGCATCGCGCGCGAAGCCCATGATCATTGCGGCGGCGGTGGAATCGAGCACGGGCACGCCGGACAGATCCAGCACATAGGCTCTGGCATGTTCGCCGATACGGTCGAGCGTGGCCGCCACCTCGCCCACCGCGCCGAAGAAGAAGGCGCCTGTGATGCGATAAACGATCACGTCATGACCGGCGGTCAGCGCCTGCGAATACGCTGCGCTCTCTGCTGAATCGGCCTGGTCGTCATCGGCCACCAACACCGGGCGATCGATCTCCACCGCATGCGCCATGCGGTGCAGAAACAGCAGCGCGCCGATACCGAAGCCAACCAATATGCCCTCTGTCAGGTCACGGAATACGACCAGCAGGAATGTCACCAGCAGCACGACCGCGTCGCCGCGCGATGCGCGCAGCAGGATCCTGAATTCGTGCTTCTCCGCCATGTTCCACGAAACCACCGCGAGCACGCCGGCGAGCGACGCCAAGGGGATCGCGCTCGCCAGCGGGGCGGCAATCGCCATGAACGCGAACAGGATCAGCGCGTGCAGCATGCCCGATATCGGCCCGCGCGCGCCGGCACGGACATTGGTCGCGGTACGCGCGATCGTCCCGGTGACGCAGATTCCGCCGAACAGGGCCGAAGCGATATTTGCCGCTCCCTGCGCCACCAGCTCGCAATTGGAACGGTGGCGACGGCCTGACATACTGTCGGCCACCACCGCCGAGAGCAGGCTCTCGATCCCGCCGAGCAAGGCGAAGGACAAGGCGGCGGGGAACATCTCCTGAATCCGTGTCAGGTCCGGCAGATGCGGCGCGGGCAGCGAGCGCGGAATGCCACCGAACCGCGACCCGATCGTTTCGACCGGCAGGCCGAGCAACCAGGTGGCAAGCGCTCCCGCCGCGACGGCGATCAGGAATCCGGGCCAATGCGGCCGCAGACGGCGCAAGACGAGGATCACCGCGATCGAACTGGCCGCCACCGCCGCTGCGGACAGGCTCAGGCTGGGCAGGGCGGCGGACAGCGCCAAGATCTTGGGCAGGAACGGTCCCGGCTCGCGCCCCGTCAGGGTCAGGCCAAGCAGGTCCTTGAGCTGGCTCGCGAAGATGATGACCGCGATGCCCGAGGTGAAGCCGACCGTCACCGGATAGGGGATATATTTGATGAAGGTGCCGAGCCGCAGGAAACCCACCGCAAGCAGGATGAGTCCCGACAGCAGGGTCGCGAGCAGCAGTCCGTCCAATCCGTGGCGTGCGACCGTGGCCGCGACCAGGACGATGAAAGCGCCCGCGGGGCCGCCGATCTGGAACCGGCTGCCGCTTAGCGCCGATACCACGAACCCGCCGACGATCGAGGTGTAGAGCCCGCGATCGGGCGTGACGCCGGATGCGATCGCGATCGCCATCGACAAGGGCAGCGCGACGATCGCCACGGTCAGGCCCGCGACCAGATCCGCCTTGAGGTCGCGGAAACGATACTGTTCCCGCAACACGGTGACGAGCTTCGGCGTGAACAGGTCGAGAAAGCCTGGCCGGCTGGTCGTCATGCGGCTGATCATCGCTTTCGCCTATCTGCGGATCTTCCCGGCGCGGGCATCGCGGGATTTCGTGTGGTTTTCGATCATCGGCGTCCGGAGGGGCTTGCGGCTTTCAGCCGTACCCCCCGGCCTCCTGCCGGGCTGTCGGCGCCGTCGCCGATCAGCAAAATGCCTGCATGGTCGAGCGCCTCGACCACCTTCATGAGCGTATCGATCACGCCGCGCACCACCCCGTCGCTCGCCTCCATGCGCTGGATCGTCGGCAGCGAGACGCCCGCCAATTCGGCGAGCTGCCGCTGGTCAATTCCTAACAAGGCACGCGCCGCGCGCATCTGTCCGGCCGTGATCATGCAAGTTTTTCTCGTCAATATCGATATAATACATATGAATTATGATGTCTAACACATCATTATTGCTATCTCATGCCGGGTTCAGGTGGCGGCGCTATCCTGGGCAACCTAATCCCCGCCCGCACGTAGAAAGGAACCAGAGACGAGATGCCGGAAACCATGACGTTCAGGATATTGCCCTTTTCGGCGGGTCTTGCCCTGCTTCTCGCCTCCTGCGGGGGAAGGGCGCCCCAGCTGCCCACCGGGGCGCTGGACCAGGCCGCCGCCTGCGGTGTGGTCGCGGCGGCGAGCGAGCGCGAGGCGGCAGGTGCCAAGGGCGAGCTTTCCGCCGACGCGCAGGCGCGCATCCTCCATTATGCGATGCTCTATGCATCGACCGGCAAGGCGCTCGACACGGACAAGGTCAATGCCGTGTCCAAGCGGATGCCGGCTTTATTCGACCAGACGATCCAGGGGAATTGGCAGGCTTTGCAACCCACCTGCGCCGCCGCTTTTCCGGCAAGCCAGATCAGCCAGCCCAAGCTTCCGGCCAAGCCGCTCGATGCGATGCTCCAGTGCGATGCGCTCGCCGAATTTCTGCGCAAGGCGCTGGCCGATCAGGGGGCGATCTATGCCGGGGCGGCCAACGCCTATGGCACCTTCATCGAGAAGCTCGATGCCAGGATGAGCGTGCAGCTCCGCGCCGCGGGGCTGCGCAATGGCGACGCGTTGCGCGAAAGGAAGCTTGAGGAACTGGCAGCGGCGGCGAAGCTCGGTCAGCCGCCGGCCGTCATCGCCGCCTGCGAAAAAGCCTATGCGGCGTGAAAAAGGGGCCGGTCACGCCGGCCCCTTTTCACATCAGCGGCAGCGGACCTGGTTCTGGTCGATCGACTTGCCCGCGAGCGCGCCGAGCGCGCCGCCGATCAAGGTGCCCGCGGTGCGGTGACGGCCGCCATCGATGATGTTGCCAAGAATGCCGCCGCCGGCGGCGCCGATGATCAGGCCGGTCGTGCCGTCGCTGCGCTTGCAATAATAACGCCCGTCCGAGCCCCGATAGACCTGATCGTTCGAGCTCAGCACGCGTTCCTGATAGCGGGGATCGTCGCGATAGTCGCGCGATGCGTCATAGCTGGTCGCATAAGGATCCGCGCCGGGCGGAGGAGGAACATAGCGGCCATGGTCCGCGCGCGTGATCGCATAATAGCGGTCGCGTTCGGCCTGATACCGGGCCGTCTCGGCGCGATAGCGATCCTGCGCATAATCCCAACGGCGCTGGTCCTCGGCGCTCTGCGCGGCCAGCGGCGCCGCAAGCGCGGCTGCGGCGATGATGGCGGTTATGATCTTTTTCATCCCATTCCTCCTTTGGGTTCGATCCCACGTAACGCGCGGCGGCTGAACCGGCTGCGAACGATCGTTACAGCTGCGGTTCAGGGCAGGCGCTGCCCAAGCACCTGATAGGCCATGACCGCGCATGAGATGGCGGCATTGAGGCTGTCCGCCTTGCCCAGCATCGGAATCTTCACGCGCAGGTCGCACGCGTTGGCATAATCGGCGGGCAGGCCCTGCGCCTCGTTGCCGACCAGCAGGAAGGTCGGCGCGGTATAGGCAGGGCGGCGATAATCCTCGCTCGCCTCCAGGCTCAGCCCGACCAGCTGGCCCGCGCCGGAGCGCAGCCAGGGCAGGAATTCATCCCACCGCGCCTGCGCGATCCGCTGCGTGAACAGCGCGCCCATGCTCGCGCGCACCGCCTCGACCGAAAAAGGGTCGACCGTGTCGTCGATCAGGATCAGCCCGCCTGCGCCGACCGCGTCGCCGGTGCGCAGCATCGTGCCGAGATTGCCGGGATCGCGCATCGCCTGCGCCACCAGCCAGATATCCGATCGCGCGCGGTCGATCCCCGCCAGGCTCGTGTCGAACTGGCGGTAGACGCCCAGCACGACCTGCGGATTGTCCTTGCCGGAAAGCTTATGGAGGATGTCGCGGCTGGTCTCGATCGCCTCGCCGCCTTTGGATTCGACCGAAACGGTCAGGCGGCGGACGATCGGATGTTGCGCGCTGTCGGCGGCGAAGAACAGATATTCGGGCAGCACGCCCGTCTCCTCCGCCTCGGCCAGGATGCGCAATCCTTCCGCGAGGAACAGCCCTTCCTCGCGGCGGTGGCGCTTTTCGCGCAGATTGCGGACCCGCTTGATCAGCGGATTGGAAAAAGCGGTGATTTCGCGCGGCATCAGGCGGCTGTAACCGGCCTGACGCCGCGCGAAAAGTCAGCCGTGATGCCGTTCCTGAATCGTCGGCGCCTGTGGCGGGGCACCATTCTTGGGCGGCGGCGGGATGGTGATACGCACATCCTCGCCCGAACGGCCCGGGAAGCCCGTGAACATCGCTTCCACCAGATTGGGCACGATGTGCGGCAGCGACTGGTCGGTCGAGCGTGCGCTGGCCTTACCCTCGAATAGGGTCTGGCCGTCGCTTGCGCGGCGGATGTTCATGTCGAGATGGCTGATGAAGAAGGTGTAGCTGTTGATTTCGGGATAGCCGAATGGATCATACCAGAAGGGATCGTCCCAGCCGTAATAGAAGCCCCGGCCATAAGCGATGCGGCCATGCAGGCGGATCGGGCGGCGATAGCCGACGCCCCAGGCGCCATAGGGACCCCAGCCCCAGGCCGGCCCGATGCCGGGCGTGGTCACGATTTCGGTATGGCCGTTATCGACGCCATAATTCATCGACACCACCAGGCTCGCATGGCCGGGCTCGCCCTGGCGATAGCCCAGCGCGGTGAGGCGGCTCGCCACCTGCTGCGCATAAGTCTGGAATTCGATGCCGCCCTGCAGCCGCGGATCGGATGCCTGGACGAAGAATGTCTGGCCTTCCGGAGGCGGCATCATCTGAAAGCGGGAGACGTTGGCCTTGAAGGACTCGGCGCAGCCGCCGGCGAGCAGAAACGCCGCCGGAGCGACCAAGGTGAGGATTTTGCGGCGAAAAGACATGGGAAACGTCCTGTACTAGCTCGGGTTGAGCTAAGCCTTTGTCACTGAACCGCGATTGAACGTTTCGCACAAGCGACGAATTGTCGGTTTGCGCCGAAGCGAGCGCTCCTACAGCCCCATCGCCGCATAGGCTGCCTTCAACATCGGTTCCGCCACGGCACGCGCCTTGGTCGCGCCGATCGCGAGCAGGCGATCCAGTTCGGCGGGATCGCGCTGCAGTTCGGCGAGGCGCGCGCCGATCGGGCGCAGCGTTTCGACCGTCAGCTCCGCCAGCGCCGGCTTGAACGCGCCGAAACCCTGGCCCGCAAAGCGCGCGAGCACCTCGGGCACGCTCTCGTCCGCCAGCGCCGCATAGATGGTGACGAGGTTCCGAGCTTCGGGGCGTGTCTCCAGCCCGGCCGGATCGGCGGGCAGGGGCTCGGGATCGGTCTTCGCTTTGCGGACCTTCTGCGCGATCAAATCGGGATCGTCGTTCAGGTTGATCCGGCTCATGTCCGACGGATCGGACTTGGACATTTTCGCCGCCCCGTCGCGCAGGCTCATGATGCGCGCCGCGGCCGGCGGGATGATCGGCTCGGGCGGCACGAACAGGTCGATATCGTAATCGGCGTTGAACTTGATCGCGATGTCGCGCGCGAGCTCGAGATGCTGCTTCTGGTCATCCCCCACAGGCACATGCGTCGTCTTGTAGAGCAGCACGTCCGCCGCCTGGAGCACGGGATAGGTATAGAGCGCGACCGAAGCGCCCTCGCGATTCTTGCCCGATTTGTCCTTGAACTGGGTCATGCGGTTGAGCCAACCGACGCGGGCGACGCCGTTCAGCAGCCAGGCGAGTTCGCTATGCGCGGGCACGTCGCGCTGGCGGAACAAGGTCGCGCGGGTTGGATCGACGCCGCAGGCGATCAGCGCCGCCGCCATTTCCCGGATCGCCTGACGAAGCTCCGCCGGCTGCTGAAACTGGCTGATCGCATGCAGGTCCGCGAGGAAGAAGAAGCATTCGCCCGCATCGGCTTCGTTCTGCATCCGCACCCAATTGCGGATCGCGCCCAGATAATTGCCGAGATGAAGATTGCCGGTGGGCTGGATGCCGGAGACGATGCGCATGATCCGCGCGCCTTCGGGCAGCAGCCTCCCAACGTCAAGCGCCGCCGACTCGAAGGGCGGCGGCGCAAGGCGGATGACTGCGCTTACCAGGGCTTGGTCTTGGTCTTCGTTTTGGTCTTGGTCTTGCCCGTCACCGGATCGGTCGTTGTCTTCTGGACGGTCGTGCTCGATCCCGGAATCGCCGCGTCGCCGGTGGTCACGGTCGTGCTCGCCGCAACCGGCGCGCTGGGGTCGGTGGAGGTGGTGACCGTCGTCGCCGGCGCAGCGGGATCAGCCGAGGTCGTGACCGTGGTCGAGGCGGGGGGAACCGTCGCGCCGGTGGTCGAAACCGTCGTCTGCGTGGTGCCCGTCACCGGATCCGGGGTGGTGGTCGTCGTCGTTGTCTGCGCGATCGCGGCCGACGCTAGCGTCATCGCCGCACCGATCATCAGGATACGCATTGTTACTCTCCTATTGCAGTCCCAACGCCGGGGAGGAACGCAACAAGGGCCGATCGGTGCCTTAATCCAGCATTCAGGCGCTGGCGGCGCGGCGGCGGAGCAGGAGCTTGATGTCGTCCATCGCGAAGGCACGGGTGACGAAACAGGCGGCGAAATAGACCAGGCTGCCGCCGCCGCAGAGGATTGTCAGCGCCGCCGCTCGGGCAAGGAGCGAGCGCGTGAGATAGGGGTCGGCCATCGGCGCGAGCAGCAGCAGCACCACGCCCATCATGATCGAGGCGAGCATCAACCGCGGGATACGGCGGCGGAGCTGTGCGTCGGGCGCGAAATGGCCGCGCTTGCGCAGCGTCAGGTACAGCATCCCGACATTGACGCTGGACGCGATCGCGGTGGCGAGCGGCGGACCGGTGGTTCCCAGCGTCGGGATCAGCACCAGGTTGAGCGCGATATTCACCCCGACCGAAATGATCGCATAGCGCACCGGCGTCTTCGTATCGGCGCGCGCATAGAAGCCGGGCGTGAGTACCTTGACCAGCACATAGGAAGGCAGGCCGATCGAGAAGGCGCTCAGCGCCCACGCGCAGCGATAGGTGGCATCGGCGGTGAAAGCGCCATGCTGGAACACGCCGCGCACGATCGGTTCGGAGGCGAAGATGAAGGCCGCGGTCGCGGGAAGCGTCAGGAACAGCGCAAGCTCGATGCCGCGATTCTGCGTCTCCATGGCCGCCTCGTCATGCCCATGGCTGAGGAGGCGCGATACGGTCGGCAGCAATATCGTGCCCAAGCCGATCCCGATCATGCCGAGCGGAAGCTGATTGAGCCGATCCGCATAATAAAGCGCCGAGATCGAGCCTGCCGAGAGCAGCCCGCCGGCCAGCTGGGTCGAAATGAGGAGATTGATCTGCGAGGCGCCCGCGCCGGTCGCGGCGGGCAGGATCAGCTTCATCAACTGCTTGACGTCATCATCCCAGCGCGGCCAGCGCAAGCGCATGCTCACCCCCGCCTGGTGGCAGGCGAGGACCAGCCAGGCCAGTTGCAGCGCGCCGCCGATCGGGACCGAAATCGCCTGCACGCGTGCCGTCGCATAGGCATCGGCGCCGTGGAAGAAGGCCAGCCCTCCCACCATTGCGACGTTGAGCAGGATCGGCGCGGCGGCATTGACCCAGAAGCGGTCGAGAGAATTGAGCACGCCCCCCAGTAAGGAAGCCAGGCTGATCAGCATCAAATAGGGGATCGTGATCCGCGACAGCAGGACCGCAAAGGTGAATTGCGCCGACGTCGGATGCTGCCCGTGGAACCCGCCCGCCAGCAGCCATGTCAGTGGCCAGGCGGCGACGATCATCAGGATTGTCGCACCCAGCAGGATCGGGAACAGCACCGCGAGCGCACGCTCGGCAAAATCCACGCCCGCCGATGCGCCGCCCTCCGCCACCTTGCGGTTGAACATCGGGATGAAGGCGGCATTGAACGCGCCCTCGGCGAAGAGCGCGCGGAACATGTTGGGCAGGCGGAACGCGACCAGGAAGGCGTCCGAGGCGAAGCTCGCCCCGACATAGGTCGCCTGCAAAGTGTCGCGCACGAGCGCGAGCACGCGGCTGGCAAGCGTCAGGCCGCCGACCGAGCCGAGCGATCGGGCGAGGCCCATGACTAGGCCGTCATCCCGGCGAAAGCCGGAATCTCAGGAGACACGCGGTCGCCCAGCCGCCCGAGATCCCGGCTTGCGCCGGGATGACGAAATTTCATTCCGTCAGGCCTGGCCGGCCGGCTCGTTTTCGGCGAGCTGCGTGGCGGCCTGCGCCTGCTGGAGATACATCGCACCGAAGTCGATCGGATCGAGCAGCAGGGGCATGAAATTGCCGTCGCGCGTGACGTCTGCGACGATCCGGCGCGCGAACGGGAAAAGCAGGCGCGGCGCTTCGGCGTAGAGGAAGGGCGAAAGCGCCTCGGCTTCGACGTTGCGCGCGCCGAACAGGCCCGCATAGACCAGCTCGACCGCGAAGATGGTCGCGCCCGCATCGCCCTGCGCGCGAACCTCGATCTTCATCGATACTTCATGGACGTCGTCCGCGACCGGCGCGACCGAGATGTGGAACTGAACGTCGATCTGCGGCTGGACCTGCTGCTGATAGATGCCAGGCGCGTTCGGATTCTCGAACGACAGATCCTTCACATATTGCGCGATCATGCCGATCTGCGGCGCGGTGTCCGCGCCATTCGGCTGGGGGCCTTCGTGCGCTGCGTTGGAGGTCTCGTCGGCCATGGCGTCTTTCCGTCCTAAAAATGTCTTGGAGCGGGCCGGCCCTCTCGGCGCCCGCGGGCGGCAAGCCGCTAGCAGCCCCGTCCGTCAAGGGCAATGCGGAACCCGGGCGCCGTGCGGCGAGTCTAGCATGCGCCGGCCTGTTTGCAGATCGGTCCCTTGCACCCTATGTAGGGGGCGATATGGGAGGTTCGGTGACCACATTGATCGTTCTTGCGCTCGTCTTCGTCTTCGTCGCGCTTCGCCTGTGGAGCGTGCTGGGACGGCGCACGGGTCATGAACAGACCCTGGTCAAGCCCGAGAGCGTGCCGACGGTACGCGGCGTTTCGCTGAAGGCGCCGGACGCGGCGATGGCGCCCGCGCTCGGGCAGGAGCCGACCCCATCGGCGAGCGCGACCTCGGGCCTGCGCGCGATCGCAGCGGCCGATTCCCAGTTCGACGTCGCCCGCTTCGTCGAAGGTGCCAAGGCCGCATACGGCATGGTGCTCGAAGCTTATTGGAAGGGCGATCAGGATTCGCTCGACAAGATGGTCGATCCGGAGGTCGCGCACAGCTTCGCGCATGCCATTCATGAACGCGAGGAAGCGGGCGAGACGCTCGACAACCGCCTCGTTTCGATCGAGCAGGCCCAGATCGAGGATGCGCATATCGACGATGGCGTGGCGCATATCCGCATCCGGTTCGACGCGGATGTGGCGGCGGTGACGCGCGATCGCGAAGGCAATGTGATTGCCGGATCGATGATCGACGCGGTCCCTACGCACGACGTCTGGACCTTCAGCCGTCCGCTCAAGTCGCCCAATCCGAACTGGATGCTCACCGAGACCGACGAAGCGGCCTGACCCCATCATGCGGGGAGGCTCCATCCGGCTCGGGCTTGCGCTGGCCGTGTCCGTTTTGATTGCCGGCTGCTCGACTACCCCGCATCGCCCCCCGCATGGCGAGACGCCGCCGCCGGAACGTCCGCAGCCCAAAACCGCCGTGCCGCCGCCGCCGCGCAATGCGATCGAGGCCGGCATTTCGGCGGGTCCGCCTGTTTCCTCGCTCGATCTGTCGCCCGATCAGGCGAGCTCGGCGCGCGACGCGTTCAAGGCGTCGTGCCGATCGCTGCTCAAGCGCAAGGACCTGACCGGCCTTACCCAGCCCGCCGACTGGGCACCGGCTTGCGCCGCGGCCGCGATTCCCGATGCCGATCCCGTCACATTCTTCCAGAGCCAGTTCGAGACTTTGCTTGTCGGTAACGGCGCCTTCTTCGCGACCGGTTATTATGCCCCGGAGATCGAAGGCGCGCGCACGCATGAACCAGGCTATGACGTGCCCGTCTACCGCCGCCCGCCCGATCTGGTCGAGATGGACAGCGGCGTCGCCGCGGGCGGCCCGCCCACCGGCAAGAAGGTGCGCGGCCGGATGCAGGACGGGCAATTCGTGCCTTATTACGACCGTGCCGCGATCGACGCAGGGGCGCTCGCCAATCAGGGGCTGGAAATCGCCTGGGTTCAGGATCCGGTCGAGCTGTTCTTTTTGGAGATACAGGGTTCGGGCCGTCTCCATCTGCCCGACGGCAGCTATATGTGGATCGGCTACGACACGCAGAACGGCTATAATTACACCGGGATCGGCAAGCTGATGCGCGACCGCGGCCTGATCGGGCCCGGCACGACCTACGCGACCTCGATGCAGGGGATAAAGGCCTATCTCGCCGACCATCCCGATCAGCGCCAGGCGCTGATGGAGGAGAATAAGAGCGTCGTTTTCTTCCATGAATTGCCGGGTGGCGCGCCGTTGGGCGCGATGGGCGCGCCGGTGGTGGGTCATGTCAGCGTCGCCGCCGATCCGGCCTTCACGCCTCTGGGCGCGCCTTTATGGCTATCTGCCGACCGCACCGAGGTGACCGGGCTGTGGGTGGCGCAGGATACGGGCGGCGCGATCAAGGGCCCTAACCGGGTCGATACTTATTGGGGTGCGGGCGTGATCGCGGCGATTACCGCGGGCGGCATGTCGGCGCATGGCCAGATGCTGATCCTGGTCCCGCGCGGCACCATCGCCAGATTGCAACCCGTGTTGATCCAGCAGCAGCAACCGACCAATGCCGCCGGGGCGCCGGCTCAGCGCTGAGGAACGCGCGCTGTGGGCGCGCGTCGCGTCGACGGTGACGCCGATCGAGGGCAAGTCGGCCAATGCGGCGGAAATGCCTGTCCAGGGCCTGTCGCCGCCGGTCAGACGTAAGCCGATCGCCCGCACGCTTCCCCTGCCCAGGCCGGTCCGTCTGAACGAGCCCATCCCGTCCGATACACTCGATGGCGGCTGGGACCGGCGGCTACGTAAAGGTACGGTCTATCCCGACCGTACGATCGACCTGCACGGCCACACGCTCTCGACCGCTTGCGGTGCGCTGGAACATGCCCTCGCGCGCGCGGTGGCGGACGATATCCGCGTGCTGCTGGTGGTGACGGGCAAGCCGCCCAAGCCCGACGCAAAGGGGCGCGGGCTGATCCGCGCCAATATCGGCACCTGGCTGGGAAGCTCGGGCTATCGCGACCGCATCGCCGCGGTCCGCAACGCGCATCCGCGCCATGGCGGCACGGGTGCGCTCTACGTGATCCTCAGGCGAAAACGCGGCGAATGACGCCTTCGTAAATGTCCGTCAGTGCGTGGAGATCGGGGATCGCGACCGCCTCGTCGAGCTTGTGCATCGTCGCATTGATCAATCCGAATTCCACCGTAGGCGCCAGCTTCGACAGGAAACGCGCGTCGGAGGTGCCGCCGGTGGTGGAAAATTCGGCGGTGACCCCGGTCACCTCGCGGATCGCATCGCTCACCAGCGTGGACAAGGCGCCCGGCGGCGTGAGGAAAGCTTCGCCCGAAATACGCGCGATCACGCGTGCCTTGGGCGCCTCTTCGGCCACGATTGTTTCGACCAGCGCGACCAAATCGGGGCCGTTCTGCATGTCGTTGAAACGGATATTGATCCGCGCGCGCGCCATTCCGGGGATGACATTGGTGGCGCCGTTGCCGGTATCCACGTCGGTCACCTCCAGGTTGGAGGGCTGGAACCAGTCATTGCCCTGATCGAGTTCGAGCGCGGACAGGCGCGACACGATCCGCGCCAAGGCCGGGATCGGGTTGTCCGCCAGATGCGGATAGGCGACATGGCCCTGCGTGCCGGGCACCTCGATCCACATATTGACCGATCCACGCCGACCGATCTTGATCGTATCGCCCAGCCGCGCGGAGGAGGTGGGTTCGCCGACCAGGATCATGTCGGGCGTGTAGCCCTGCGTCCGCATCCATTCCATCAGCGCGACGGTGCCGTGCGTGGCGGGTCCTTCCTCGTCGCCGGTGATGATGAAGGCGAGCGTGCCCTTGTGATCCGGCACGCGCTTGGCGGCGGCGGCGAAGGCGGCAAGCGCGCCTTTCATATCGACCGCGCCGCGCCCGTAGAGCAGATCGCCGTCGATGCGCGGATGAAAAGCGTCCTCGGTCCAGCCGCCGCCTGGCGGCACGACGTCGCTGTGGCCCGCAAAGGCGAAGAAGGGAGCGCCCTGGCCCCGGATCGCGAACAGATTTTCAACCGGTCCGTCGGGCGGCCCGCCGTCGGTGAAGCGATGGACCTCAAAGCCCTGCGCCTCGAGCACATAGGTCAGCACATCCTGCGCGCCCGCATCCTCGGGCGTGACGCTGGGGCAGGCGATCAGTTGCTGGGTGAGGGTGACGGGATCGATCGGCATCGATGCGGCGTAACGCGCACCAGCCTGCTTGCCTAGCTTTACAGGCAGGAGATGGATGCCAGCTTTCGCGGACATGACGATATTATTTCTTCGTCACCCCAGCGCACGCCGGGGTCCATCTCCCGCATTAGTGATTAGCGACCGCCGCCGCCGGTGCGCGTTACCGCATTGCGATGCTGGCCGGGCGCGCCCTTGCGTGGGCCGAAGCGGCGCTTGGGCGCGCCGCTCGCGGGACGTTCGCCGCCGCGTCCGCCGTCGGAACGACCGCCGCCATCGCGACGCTGGCCCTGGCCATGGCGTTGGCCATGCGGACGATCGGGACGCTCTTCGGACCGCGCCGGCTTGGGCAGCTTGGCCTGCTCGGCAAGGAAATTCTCCGGCAGCGGCACGATCGTCGGCCGCACGCGGGTGAGCTTCTCAATTCCACGCAGGTAGGCGCGCTCGTCATCCGCCACGAAGGAGATGGCAAGGCCGGTTGCGCCGGCGCGCGCGGTGCGGCCGATGCGGTGGACATATTGCTCGGCGACGTTGGGCAGCTCGAAATTGAACACATGGCTCACGCCCGACACGTCGATGCCGCGCGCGGCGATGTCGGTCGCGACCAGGATCGGGGCACGGCCTGCCTTGAACTCGGCCAAAGCGCGTTCGCGCTGCGGCTGGCTCTTGTTGCCGTGGATCGCGTTGGCGGCGATGCCGGCGGCGGTGAGGTGCTTCACTACGCGGTCCGCGCCGTGCTTGGTACGGGTGAAGACCAGCGCGCGCTCGATCGTTTCGCGCTTCAGCGTCAGCGTCAGCAACGCCTGCTTCTCCGCCTGATTGACGTAGGTCACATATTGCTCGACGCGCTCGGCGGTGGTCGAGGGAGGCGCGACCGAGACCTTGACCGGATTGGTCAGGAAGCTTTCGCCAAGATCGGCGATCGTCTTCGGCATGGTCGCCGAGAAGAACAGGGTCTGGCGCTTCTTCGGCACCAGCTGGTGGATGCGCTTGAGCGCATGGATGAAGCCTAGATCGAGCATCTGGTCGGCCTCGTCGAGCACGAGGATCTCGACGTCACGCAGCGTCATCGCGCGCTGGTCGATCAAATCGAGCAGGCGGCCCGGCGTGGCGACGAGGATGTCGATGCCGCCGGCGAGCTGGCGGATCTGACGGTTGATCGGCACGCCGCCGAACACCGTCATCACCGACAGGCGCAGATTCTTGCCATATGCGGTGAAGCTCTCGGCGATCTGGCTGGCGAGCTCGCGCGTCGGCGCCAGCACCAGCATGCGGCAACCCTTGAGCGGGCGCGGCTTGAAGTCGGCGGCGAGGCGGTGGAGCGACGGCAGCGCGAACGCGGCGGTCTTGCCGGTGCCGGTCTGCGCGATACCGCACAGATCGCGGCCTTCCATCACGACGGGAATGGCCTGCGCCTGGATAGGGGTGGGGACTTCGTAGCCCTTGGCGGCAAGCGCCTGCTGAAGCGGCGCGGCGAGGCCGAGGTCGGAAAATTTGGTCAATTGATGCACTTTCGTGTGCGCATGCCAGCCGTCCGAAACGCGAAACGTCCCGAACCGCGGCAAGCGGGTTCATGAGACGACCCGCGTGAAAGGGGAGCCCTTGGCTAACAGCACCTCAAGGGGGGCACGACCCGCTTAAAAGCGGAAGTTCACGCTGCCCAACCGGACACCCGAAGGCGTCGGTGCTGGCGGCCATATGGTCTATTGCGGGTGCGAAAGCAAGCGCCTGCGCCGGAATGGGCCAAGGAACCTTTCGCGGCGCAGCAAATTCTTCCCCTCATGGCCACGATCTCTCATCGGGCCCCGGTAGCCAATCCGGCGCCGGCGCGGCCCATAATCCCTCCGCCGAAACGGCCCTTGAGCATTCGCATAGGAAAGAAGCTTCGCCGAAAAGCCGACGCGCTGATCGAACGTTCGTCGTTCGTTTCCAACGCGCCCGTGCTCGACGCGCGCGATTTCGCATGGACGCACATGTTGCGCGAGAATTGGCGGGCGATCCTCGACGAGGCGCGCGCGGTGCTTGAGCATCCCGAAACGGTGCCGCTGCTCGATGAGGTTTCGCCCGACCACAAAAGGATCGCGCCGCCGGGCAAATGGCGCAGTTTCTTCCTGCGCGGCTATGGCTGCGACATAGCGGACAATATGGCGCGCTGCCCGCGCACGACCGCGCTCATACGCCAAGTGCCGGGCCTCAACAGCGCCTTTTTCTCGATTCTCGCGCCCGGCGCGCATATCCCGCCGCACCGGGGCGTGACCAAAGGGCTCGTCACCTGCCACCTCGGCCTGATCGTGCCGGACGGCAATGTCCGCATGCGTGTCGATCGGGAGATCGTGCGCTGGGCGGAAGGCGAGACCTTGCTGTTCGACGACACATATGAACATGAGGTCTGGAACGACACGGACGAGACCCGCGTCGTCTTGCTCATCCAGGTCGCCCGTCCGCTGCGCACGCCCGGCAAATGGCTGGCGGACCTCTTCCTGTGGGGCGTCAAGCACACCGCTTTCGTGCGCGAGGCGCGCGACAATGTCGCTTTGTGGGCGCGCAACATGCGCAAGGTCGAGGACGCGCACGGGTTGGACAAGATCTAAGCACCTCTCGACCCCACCAAAGAGTGCGCTAATGTGCTGGCATGACCCGCATCGCCATCGCGCTCGTCGCCCTTCTTGCCACCACGTCCGCCCAGGCTGCGCTATCGCCCGCCGAAAAGAAGATCGCGGCGACGGTCGACGCCGCACAGACGCGTGACGTCGCATTGCTCCAGAAGCTGGTCGATCAGAATAGCGGCAGCCGGAATTTCGAAGGCGTACGCGCGGTCGCCGCGATGATGCAGGCGGAACTGGAGCCTTTGGGCTTCGCCGTGCGCTGGGTGCCGATGCCGGAGACGGGCCGTGCCGGCCATCTCGTCGCCGAGCATAAGGGCAGGGGCAAGCATATCCTGCTGATCGGCCACATGGACACGGTCTTCGAGAAGGACAGTCCGTTCCAGAAGATGACGCGTCACGGCGGCACGGTCGAGGGGCCGGGCGTCAGCGATATGAAGGGCGGGCTCGTCATCATGGTCTCGGCGTTGCGCGCGATGCAGGCGGCGGGAACGCTCAAGGGCGCCGACATCAGGATCGTGCTGTCGGGAGACGAGGAAAGCGCGGGCCATCCGGTTGCGCTGGCCCGCGCCGATATGATCGAGGCCGGCAAATGGGCGGACGCGGCGCTCGAATTCGAAGGATTGGCGCAGGAGCATGGCCAGGACGTGGGCTCGATCTCGCGGCGCGGGTCGATCACCTGGACGCTCACCACCACCGGCCATACCGCGCATTCGGCGGGCATTTTCGGCAAGGAGGACGGGTTCGGCGCCAATTACGAACTGGCGCGGATCGTCGACGGCTTCCGCCGCGAGCTGCGCGAGCCCAATCTGACCTACAGCGTGGGAATCATGCTCGGCGGCGTCACCGTCACGCCGTCCGCCACGACTGAGGAAGCCGTCGGCGGCACCGCGCAGGGCAAGGCGAACATCATCGCCGGCCAGGGCTATGCGACCGGCGACATTCGCGCTTTGTCCAACGATCAGGCGATGCGGGTCGAGCAGAAGATGCGCGCGATCGTGGCCGATCATCTGCCCAATACCGGTGCCGAAATCGGCTTCAGCGAGGGCTATCCGGCAATGGCGCCCACCGAAGGCAGCCGCGCGCTGCTCGGCCAGCTCAACGGCGTGAACCGCGATCTCGGATTGCCGCCGATGGGCGAGCTCGATCCGATGCGGCGCGGGGCGGGCGATATCGCCTTCGTCGCGCCTTACACCGACGGGCTGGTCGGCACGGGCGCCGCGGGCAACGGCGCGCACGCGATCGGCGAGACGGCGGATCTGACCAGCTTCCCCCGGCAGGAGAAACGCGCCGCTATCCTGATGACGCGCTTGGCAAGGCAAAAATCCGCCAAGCGCTGATTTTTGCCATTCGGCCGACTTCCCTCTAGGGGACCCGGGCTGTCGGCGGGGAAAACCGTCGCGATACCCTTCACCAAGCCCGATGGCGCGAAATCGCCCCGATCGCGTTGTTCCGTGATCGCATCAACCGAAAGAGCCTGCTTCCTATGCCTCCGTTCAAAGACCCCAGCTTTCAGGACCGCGCTGCCAGCGCCGCGCAGGCCAGGGAACGTGCGCTCGAAAAGCTCCGGGCCAAGCCGCCGATCGATCCCGCCGTGCTGGAGGAGCGCAAGGCCGCACAGGCGCGGCGCGATGCTGCCGCCGCAAAGGCCAGCGAGGAAAAGAAAGCCGCGCGTGAACAGCAGAAGGCCGAGCAGCGCGCCCGCGCGGCTGAAGCAGCGACCGCGAATGCGCGCCCGGAGCTGACCGAGGCCGAGAAGAAGGCCGCACGCGATGCCCGTTATGCCGCGCGCAAGAATCGCGCGGGCCGCTAAAGGTTGATCCCGCTCGAGCTTATCGACACGGCTGACCTTCCCGATGGCGGCACGCTGCGCCTGATGCGGCGCGGGCAGGACTTCATGATCCTGTTCGGCCGCAACGAGTTGATGAGCAGCCGCCTGCGCGGGTCGGAAGAGGCGCTGGCGAGCTTGTCCTACGCGCGTCTGGCGGGGCGCCCGCATCCGCATATTCTGGTCGGCGGGCTCGGCATGGGCTTCACCCTGCGGGCGGCGCTGGCCGCGATACCGGCTGACGCGCGTATCACCGTCGGCGAGCTCGTGCCGAAGATCGTGGAATGGGCGAGGGGGCCGCTCGCGCATCTGTTCGGCGACAGTCTCGACGATCCGCGCGTCGCCGTCGAGGTGCGCGATGTCTATGAACTGATCGCCGGATCGCGCGCCGCCTATGATGCCATCCTGCTCGATGTCGACAATGGCCCGGACGGCCTGATCCATCTCGCCAACGATCGGCTGTACGGCAAAGAGGGGCTTCGGGCCGCCCATGCGGCGCTGCGGCCGGGCGGGGTACTGGCGATCTGGTCGGCCTATCCCGACAAGCCTTTCACCGACCGGCTGCAGCGCGCGGGGTTCCAGGTCGATGAAGTAAAGGTTCGCGCCACCGGCGGCCGAAAAGGTGCGCATCACGTCATCTGGCTTGCGATACGCGGCTAGCTCACCTTGATCTGGCCGTCCCTTCGGCCCACATGCACCCCATGCTGATCGAGACCGAAACCACGCCCAATCCGGCGACGCTCAAATTCCTCCCCGGCCGCGCCGTGATCGAATCCGGCCCTCCGCGCGACTTCGCCGATGCGGACGAGGCGGGGGCTTCGCCGTTGGCGGAGGCATTGTTCGGGCTGGGCGATGTCGCAGGCGTCTTCTACGGGCGCGATTTCATCGCGGTGACCGCGGGCGAGGGCGCCGACTGGCGCGATCTGAAGCCGCAGGTGCTTTCGATCCTGCTCGACCATTTCTCGTCGCGGGCGCCTTTGTTCAAGGCGGGCACCGCAGGCGATATCCATATCGACGACAGCACCGACTGGGCCGAAAATCCCGAGGATGCGGACATCGTCGCGCAGATCAAGGAACTGATCGACACGCGCGTCCGCCCCGCGGTCGCCAATGACGGCGGCGACATCGTCTATCGCGGCTTCGACAAGGGCGTGGTCTATCTGGCGATGCACGGGGCCTGCTCGGGCTGCCCATCCTCGACCGCCACTCTGAAGCAGGGCATCGAGCAGTTGCTCAAACATTATGTGCCCGAAGTGACCGAGGTCCGCGCGGCCTGAACCCGCCCGAACAAGGGGAAAAGCATGACCACGCCGCTCAACGAGGAGGCGCTCGATCGCGTCTTCCGCACCGCGCGCACCTATAACGGCTATACCGACGAGCCGGTGAGCGAGGATCAGCTTCGCGCGATCTGGGATCTGCTCAAATGGGGTCCGACCTCGGCCAATCAGGAGCCGTTGCGCATCGTCTGGTGCGTGAGCCAGGAAGCCAAGGACAAGCTCGCCCAATTCTGCTCGGCACAGAATGCGCCGAAGGTGCGCAAGGCGCCCATCACCGCGATCCTGGCGATGGACCTGGAATTCTATGAAAAGCTGCCTAGGCTGTTCCCGCATGTGGATGCGCGCGCCTGGTTTCTGGGCAATGATGCGCTGATCCAGGAATCGGCGTTCCGCAATTCCTCGTTGCAGGGCGCCTATTTCATTATCGCCGCGCACATGCTCGGGCTCGACACGGGGCCGATGTCGGGTTTCGACACCAACAAGGTCAACGAGGCCTTCTTCGCCGGCACCAGCTACCGGGCCAATTTCATCTGCTCGCTCGGTCACGGCGATCCGGCGAGCATCTTCGGCCGGCATCCGCGTCTCGACTTTGACGAGGCGAACCAGATACTCTGACGTCGATGATTGTCCTGGTGATCGAGACGGCAACCGCCGCTTGCTCGGTGGCGCTGCTCGATGGCGACCGCATTGTCGCCGCGCGCCACGAGATGGTCGGGCGCGGCCATGCCGAGCGGCTGGTGCCGATGATCGGCGAAGTCCTGGATGAAGCCGGTGTGAATCGCGCCGACCTGATCCAGGTCGATTGCGGACCGGGCAGTTTCACGGGTATTCGCGTGGGCATTGCCGCGGCGCGTGGATTGTCGCTTGCCTGGGGCGTGCCCGTTACCGGCTTCAGCGCGCTGGCGCTGATCGCGGTCACGGCGAGGGAGGATGTCGGCGTGGCGTTAACGGGGGGGCATGGCGAATTGTTCGTCCAGCGCTTCGAACATGCGCCTTTCGCCGCGATCGATGCGCTTCGGTCGCTCCGTCCGGAGGCGGCGGCCGATCAGGTTCCGGATGATCTGGTGCTGGGGTCGGGGGCGGAAGCTCTCGTCGCGGCGCGGAGAGCGGGCAAAGCGGACGCGGTTTTCCCCAATGCGGCCGATGCGCGCCTGCTGCCCGCGGACTATACCGCCCTCGCGCCAACGCCCCTCTACGGCCGCGCGCCTGACGCGAAGATACCGCAGTGAACGTCACGCTGCGCGAGAGCGACGAGCGCGACATCGACTTGCTGATGCAGGTGATGAACAACGCGTTCGATCCGCTGTTCGGGGAGGCGTGGAATACGGGCCAATGTCTCGGCATCCTGTCCCTGCCCGACGTGTGGCTGAGCTTCGCCGAGGAAGGCGAGCGCACGGTTGGCTTCGCGCTCAGCCGGCTGCTGATCGACGAGGCCGAGCTTCTGCTGCTCGCGGTGGAGCCGCATGCGCGCGGGCACGGCGTCGGTCGCGCCTTGATCGAACGCACCGTGGCTATCGCCGCGGAGAAAGGCGCGCACCGCCTGCTGCTCGAGGTGCGCGACGGCAATCATGCGTTCGATCTCTATACCGATGCCGGCTTTTGCGAGATCGGGCGGCGGCGCGATTATTATCGCGGACTCGACGGCACCGCGCGTGACGCGCTCACGCTCGCGCGGCCGATCGGCGACCGTTTCGCCTGACGGTCTTCCAACGCTCGTGCAAAGCCGGTAGCATGGCGATATGACCCGCTCGATCGATGTTGAGGCGCTCTGCGCAGATAAAGGCCTGCGCATCACCGAACAGCGCAAGGTGATCGCGCGCGTCCTGTCGGAATCGGAGGATCATCCGGATGTCGAGGCGCTGCATGCCCGCGCCGCCGCGATCGATCCCGGCATCTCGATCGCGACCGTCTATCGCACCGTACGGCTGTTCGAGGATGCGGGCATTCTCGAGCGTCACGATTTCGGCGACGGCCGCGCGCGCTACGAGGCTGCGGCCGAAACCCACCACGACCATCTGATCGATGTCGAAACCGGCCGCGTGATCGAGTTCGTCGATGCCGAGCTCGAAGCGCTGCAGAAGAAGATCGCCGAAAAACTCGGCTTCCGGCTCGTCGATCACCGCATGGAATTGTACGGCGTCTCGCTCGACCGGCAGGACTGAGCCTTTTCAATGACCGCAAGAATGGTGGCGCGCGTGCTGGTCATGGCGGCGCTGCTCGTCGTTTATCTGCCAGCCTTCTGCCTGTTGCGGCTGTTCGGCCGCGGCAATGGCGTGGTTCGTTCCTACCTCAATTGGGTCGGTTGGCTGCTGGGCCTGCGGATCCGCGTCGAGGGCGAGCCGGTCGCGGGCAATGTGCTTTATGCGGCGAACCATATCTCCTGGCTCGATATCCCCGCGCTCGGCGGCGCCGTCCAGGCCCGCTTCATCGCCAAGTCGGAGATCGCCGGCTGGTCGCTGATCGGGTGGCTCGCCAAGCTTGGCGGCAGCGTGTTCGTCCAGCGTCACAGGAGGAGCGCGGCGCGCGCTCAGGCCGACGAGGTCACGATAGCGCTGACCGAGGGACGCCCGGTGGTGCTGTTCGCCGAAGGCGGCACGGGAGACGGCGTCACGCTCACGCCCTTTCGGGCTTCGCTATTCGCCGCGGCGAACGAGGCGGGCGTGACCGTTCAGCCGGTCGCCCTCGATTATGGCGTGCGCGCGGCCGAAATCGCCTGGCCCGACGGCGCCGGTTTTGTCAGTGAAATGAAGCGCATGCTCAACCGTCCCGCGCCGGTGCATCTGATACTGCATTTCCTGCCGCCGCTGGATGGTGCGCAGGTGGATCGAAAGCGGCTGGCGGCGGAGACGCACGCCGCGATTGCCGCAACGCTCGGGCTTTAACCTCCGAAACGCAGTCCCACCCACAAGGTGCGCGGACTGGCGCGTTCGATCGTGCCGTCCGAAGCCACGGTCGCTTCGACCAGCGCATTCGTGACATTCTCCGCGCGCAATTGCAGCGACAGCCTGCCGGTGAGCGGAATGCCCGCAGCCAAATCGAGCGTGGTCGCCTGCTTGTCGGTCCGGCTGTTCTGGTCGTCCTCATATTGGCCCGAGACGTAACGCAGGGTCGCCGAGGCGGAGAGCCCCCACAGCGATTCGCGCCCTAAGGTCACCGACGCCTGGTTGTGCGGGGTCTGCGCGGGGCGCAGCCCGTCGAGCGGCGCCGACAGGCCCGATCCGCGCACGCGTGCATCGACATAGGCATAGGATGCCGACAGCCGCCATTGCCCGTCGGTCACATGCCCTTCCAGCTCGACACCGTCGGAGCGGATCGCATCCAGATTGCCGCGCTGGCGATAGACACCGCCCGCCGCGACGAATCCCACGCCGGGGAAGGTGCCCGGCCCTTGCGCGATCGTGATATTGCCGATCGCGTGGTCGAGGACGTTGTAGAACAAGGTTCCGCTCAGCTTGATATTGGGGTGCGGACTCCAGTCGACGCCTCCGTCGATGCCCTTCAGGCGCTCGGGCTGAAGCGCGGGATTGGCTGCGGTGGCGTCCGCGCCCGCGCGGAAGGGGCGGTAAAGCTCGTTGAGCGTGGGCAGGCGCCAGCCGAGATAGGCGGCGGTGCGAACGTGCCAGTGGCGCGCCGGCCGCCAGGAAAGGCCGCCACGCGCAGTCGTCTCGGTGCCATCGCGATTCGGGTAATCTGTATTCGTGACGAAGGCGCCGGTCGCGAGCGTGCGTTCGCGCAGCCGCCCGTCGCTGATCGACCAATGGTCGATCCGTCCGCCGCCGGTGAGGATCCATTTGTCGTCGAGCGGCCAGCTCAGGTCGGCGAAGGCGCCGATATTGGTTGTGCGCCCGCCCGCCTCGCGCTGGCGCGTGGGTTGGCCCGCGACATAGGTGAAATATTCGTCCGTCTCGCCTTCGGTATAGCGCGCATCGGTGCCCAGGCGGAGCTCGAGATTGCCGCCCATCGGCGGGCGCACTTCGATCCGGCCGCCAATCCCGGTGGCGGGGACGTTGAACTGGTCGAGCGTTTCCGTGGCGGCGGTGCGCGCGGCATTGGCGCTCGCGAAGCCCGATTTGAACTGGCGCATCTGGATATAGGTCAGCGCCTCGAACCCCCAGCGGCCGTGCCCGACTAAGCGCAGGCTGGCATCCGCGCCGGTGTTCCGATTGTCGGTGCCGGGCAGGCCGCGATTGCGCTCGTCGCGCAGCACCAGCATGTTGGCCTGTAACTCGGTGTCCGTACCTACCGGGAAAACCGCGCGCGCGTCCACATTGCCCTGCGCATAGCGCGCCGGCTGGTCGATCGGACCACGCTGGCTGGCGACGATGGGAATGAAGCCGTCGCCGCGTTGGTAGGAGGTCGAGAGGCTCACGAAACCCGCGCCCGCATTGCTCGACAGCAGCGCATCGGCATCGATCGAATTGCGGCTGCCATAGGCCACAGCGACGGTTGCGGGCCGCAATTGTTCGGGCCCGGCACTGTCGATCTCGATCGTGCCCGCGAGCGCGCCCGGCCCATAGACGCCGCTGCCGCCGCCGCGCGTCACGCGGATCTGGCCGATGCGCGCGGGGTCGAAGGCGGTGAACGTCACCCAGCCGCCGAAAGGGTCGATCTGCGGCACGCCGTCCAGCACGATCATCGCGCGCGAGGATGCGTTGCCGCCCAGTCCGCGCAGGCTCGCGCCCTGGCTGGTGGGGTGGGCCGAACGCGAATCGGACCGCCGGAATTGTTCGAAACCCGCGACGTCGCGCAGCACGTCCTCGATCCGGTCGCTCGCGCTCGAGGTCAGCCTGGTGCGATCGATCGTGACCACGTCATAAGCGGCATCGCCCGCGACGCGGCCCAGCCCCTCGCCGGTGACGACGATTTCGGCAGGCGGTTCGGGTGGCAATGCTGCGGCCATTGCCGCTCCTTAGCGAGACGGGCGCCTTTATGGAATGAAAACGCCTTTGCCGTAACGATCGATGCGGCGAACCGAGTTTGGTGTAGGCCGCGCACGTTTGAGCTGGGCCCGATCAGCCATGTCGCCTCGTTGCGCTTTTACCGGCGAACGTCGAGCCCGCCCTCCAGAAAAGCGGCCAGGTCGCGGCGCGTGAACAGGCTCGCATCGCCAGGCAGGCTATGCTTGAGCGCGGTCAGCGCCAGCCCCGAACGCGCGACGTCCTCGAGGCTCATTCCTTCGAGCAGCCCGTGCAGCACGCCGACGGCGAAGCTGTCGCCCGCGCCGATCCGGTCGACGATGCCCGACAATAGTATCTCGTCGGTCTGAAACCCGCGTTCAGGGGTGTCGATCCGCGCGGAAAGGCGGTGCCGGTCGCTGTCTTCGACATGGCGCGCGGTCGATGCCATCAGCGTGAGCTTGGGAAAGGCCGTGAACGCGGCCTCGGCCGCCTCGCGCCGGCGATCCGCGCCATCGCCCGAAATGGGTTTGTCGAGCAGAAGCGCGACGTCCCGATGATTGCCGAACAGGATGTCGGCTTGCCCAACCAGCCTTGAAAGCGTTTCGCGCGGCTTGCCGTCCCACCGCTCCCACAATTTTCCGCGCCAATTGCCGTCGAACGAGATCGGTACGCCCCGGCGCGCGGCGGCGTCGGCGGCAGCCACTGCCGCCTCGGCTCCGTTGGGCCCGAGCGCGGGGGTGATGCCCGAGAGATGGAGCCGCCCCGCGCCTTCGAGTATCTCGTCCCAATCCCAGCAATCGGCAGGCGCGTCGGCAAAGGAGGAATGCGCGCGATCGTAAATCACCTCGGTTGCGCGCAGGCCGGCGCCCGGGGTCACGAAATAGAGGCCTATGCGCTCGCCGCGGCGCTGGACCAGGCGGATATCCACGCCATGCGCGCGCAGAGCTTGCAAGGCCGCGTCGCCGAGCGGGTTCTCGGGTAGCGCGGTCACCATTCGCGTCGGATGGTCGAGCCGCGCGAGCCCTGTCGCGACATTGGCCTCGGCGCCCGCCACCCACACGTCCAGCCGCGCCGATTGCAGCAGCAATTCGCGATTGGGCGGCGACAGGCGCAGCATGATCTCGCCGAAAAAGACGGTCGGCTTGGGTGCGGGCATTGTGGGCCTTTCGAATATGTCGCTCCCTCTTAAGCGCGAGCCGGCGAAGACCGCAAATCGGTCGCCCGGAGCGGCCCGATGGCAAATGGCGCGACACTTCTTTAGGTTGGCCCCGTTCCGAGTCCCATGGAGGCGTAAGGTGAGCGATCCCGGTGACGTTACGCGGCGTACTCTGTTGGCGGGAAGCGCCGCCGCAGCCGGCATCGCCACCGCTCCGGCACTCGCCCGGGAACCCGTTGCCCCACGAAAGACTTCTTCCCGAATGATCCCGAAAATGCCGGTTTCGCTGACCGTGAATGGTCAGGCCGAAACGCTCACCCTCGATCCGCGCGTCACCCTGCTCGATGCGCTGCGCGAGCATCTCCACCTGACCGGCAGCAAGAAAGGCTGCGACCATGGCCAGTGCGGGGCATGCACGGTCATCGTCAACGGGCGCCGGATCAATAGCTGCCTGACATTGGCGGTGATGCATGAGGGCGATCAGGTCACCACGATCGAAGGTCTCGGTTCACCCGAGAAATTGCATCCGATGCAAGCCGCTTTCGTCAAGCATGACGGTTTTCAGTGCGGCTATTGCACGCCCGGCCAGATCTGCTCGTCGGTGGCGATGTTGGGCGAGATCAGGGACGGTATCCCCAGCCACGTCACCGAAGACCTGACCCATGTCGAATTTTCCGACGGCGAGGTGCGCGAACGGATGAGCGGCAATATCTGCCGCTGCGCCGCTTATCCCAACATCATCGCCGCGATCCGGGAGGTGCACGAGGCATGAGGCCCTTCACCTACGAACGCGCGACCAGCGCGCAGGCCGCAGCCCAGGCCGCCGCGGCACACCCGAACGCCAAGTTCATCGCGGGCGGCACCAACCTGCTCGATCTGATGAAGCTGCAGATCGAGACGCCGGCCCATCTGATCGACGTCAATCATCTCGGCCTCGACCGGATCGAAAAGACACCGGACGGGGGGCTGCGCATCGGCGCGCATGTCCGCAATACCGATCTCGCCGCCGACAAGGTTGTCCGCAAGGATTATGCGGTGCTGAGCCGCGCGCTCGTCTCGGGCGCGAGCGGACAGCTCCGCAACAAGGCGACGACCGCGGGCAACCTGCTCCAGCGCACGCGCTGCCCGTATTTCTACGACACATCGAAACCCTGCAACAAACGCAAGCCCGGCTCGGGCTGCGCGGCGATCGGCGGGTTCAACCGCAACCTCGCCATCCTGGGGGTGAGCGACACCTGCATCGCGACGCACCCGTCGGACATGGCGGTGGCGATGCGCTTGCTCGACGCGCGGGTCGAGACGGTCGATCCGCATGGGGTGACGCGCGCCATCCCGATCGCGGAATTCCACCGCCTGCCCGGGGACACGCCGCATATCGAGACGATGCTCCAACCGGGCGAACTGGTCACCGCCGTGACCCTGCCGAAGCCGCTCGGCGGCAAGCATCTCTACCGCAAGGTCCGCGACCGCGCGTCTTATGCCTTCGCCAATGTCTCGGTCGCGGCCGTGATCGGCGACGGCTTCCAGCATTTTGCCTTTGGCGGCCTCGCGCATAAGCCGTGGCGGGTCGAAAGCGCTGAACATGAGCAGGGGGCGGACGCGATCGCGGCGGCTGTTCTGGCGGGCGCCAGGACGACGCCGCAGAATCAGTTCAAGACGATTCTGGCGCGCCGAACGCTAAGCGCCGTTTTGCGGGAGGCGCGGGCATGAGCGAGCTTCTGTTCGACCAGCCGGCCGGCCCCAATCCGATCGATCTCGGCAAGGTGGTCGGCGTCGCGCACGACCGCGTCGATGGCCCGCTCAAGGTTTCCGGCCGCGCGCCTTATGCCTACGAGCATCATGCCGAAGCGCCCAACCCGGCTTATGGCTTCATCCTGCCCGCAGGGATCGGCAAGGGCCGCATCGCCTCGATCGACACGAAGGATGCGGAAGCCGCACCGGGCGTGCTGCTGGTGATGACGCACCTGAACGCGCCCAGGCAGGGACCTGAGAAAGGCGATTTCGCGCCGCAGCTCACCGGTCCCGAGATCAAACATTATCACCAGGCGGTCGCGTTCGTCGTCGCCGAGACGTTCGAGCAGGCGCGCGATGCGGCCAATCTGGTGCGTGTCGCTTATGCCGCCGAACCGGGCCGCTTCGATCTCGCCAAGGAAAAGGCGCGTGCTTATCCGCCGTCGCGCGAACAGGTGTTCGGCGACAATCCCGACAGCAAGGCGGGCGATTTCGACGCGGGCTTCGCCGCCGCGCCGGTCAAGCTCGACGTGACCTACACCACGCCCGACCAGAGCCATATGATGATGGAGCCGCACGCGACCATCGCCAAATGGGACGGCGACGCATTGACCGTTTGGAACGCGAATCAGATGGTCAATTGGGCGGTGCGCGATCTGTCGGGCACGCTGATGATCCCGAAGGAGAAAATCCGCGTCGTCTCCTCCTTCGTGGGCGGCGGCTTCGGTGCCAAGCTCTGGATTCAGGCGGATTGCGTGCTCGCCGCGCTCGGCAGCCGCCGGCTTGGCGGGCGTCCGGTCAAGGTCGCGCTTGCCCGCCCGCAGATCATGAACAACACCACGCACCGCCCCGCGACGATCCAGCGTGTCCGGATCGGCGCGGACGCACAGGGCAATATCCTCGCGATCGGGCATGAAAGCTGGAACGGCAACAAGCATGGCGGCGCGGTCGAAACCGCGACCGGCCAGACCCGCCAGCTTTACGCGGGCAAGGACCGCATGACCGCGCTCCGCTTCGCCGACATGGATTTGCCCGTCGGTAATGCGATGCGCGCGCCGGGCGAGGCGGTCGGCTTGCTCGCGCTTGAATGCGCGATGGACGAGCTGGCGGAAAAACTGGGCATCGATCCCGTCGAGTTGCGCATCCGCAACGATGTCCAATATGATCCCGAAAAGGGGCCCGGCACGCCCTTCTCCAGCCGCAAGTTCGTCGAATGCCTGAAAGTCGGCGCGGACAAATTCGGCTGGTCGCAGCGCAGGGCGAAGCCCGGCCAGATGCGCGACGGCAAATGGCTGATCGGCTATGGCATGTCCGGCGCGATCCGCGGCAATCTCGCGATGGATTCGGCGGCGCGCGTGACCTTGCGCCCCGATGGCACGATCCTGGTCGAAACCGACATGACCGATATCGGCACGGGCAGCTACACGATCATCGCGCAGACCGCGGCGGAGATGATGGGCGTGCCACTCGGCCAGGTCGAGGTGCGGCTCGCCGATTCCAACTTTCCGGTCTCGTCGGGCTCGGGGGGTTCGTGGGGCGGAAACAGCTCGACCGCCGGCGTTTATGCGGCCTGCGACAATTTGCGCCAGCAGATCGCCCAGAAAGCGGGCTTCAACATGTCCGACGTCGTCTTCGCGGACGGCAGCGTCCGCTCGGGCGCACGCTCGGTGCCGCTGGCGGAGACGGCTGGCCAGCAGGGGCTGAGCGCCGAGGGCAAGATCAAGTTCGGCGATCTGTCGCGGAAATATGCGCAGGCGAGCTTCGGCGCGCATTTCTGCGAGATCGGCGTCGATCCCGACACCGCCGAGGTGCGCGTACGGCGCATGCTGACGGTGGCGGCGGCGGGGCGCATCCTCAACCCCAAGACCGCGCGCAGCCAGTGCCTCGGCGGCATGACGATGGGGATCGGGGCCGCGCTGATGGAGGAATGCGTGGTCGATACGCGCTTCGGCTATTTCGTGAACCACGATTTCGCCGAATATCATGTGCCGGTCCACGCTGATATTCCCGATCTTGAAGTCATGTTCCTCGACGAGCTCGACGGCAAATCTTCGCCAATGAAGGCAAAAGGGGTGGGGGAGCTTGGAATCTGCGGCGTCGGTGCGTCGGTCGCGAATGCGATCTACAATGCGACTGGGGTGCGGATACGCGACTACCCGCTGACGATGGACAAATTGCTTCCGCACATGGCCTGATCGTGGCATTGCGGCCACCTCTCATGGGTTGCCGCTAAGTGGCCGAACATAGTGCAGGAATCTTGCTGTACCGCCGGGGCTCGAAGGGCCTCGAAGTGCTGCTTGTCCATCCTGGCGGCCCCTTCTGGCAAAAGCGCGACGCGGGCGCCTGGCAGATTCCGAAAGGCAAGATCGACGAAGGCGAGGAATTGCTCGCGGCGGCGCTGCGTGAATTCAAGGAGGAATTGGGTGTTACGCTGCAGGGTATCGCGCGGCCTTTGACCCGTATCCGTCAGGCCGCCGGCAAATGGGTCGATACGTTCGCGATCGAAGGGGATCTCGATGCCGATGCGATCGTCAGCGAGACGTTCGAGATGGAATGGCCGCCCCGGTCAGGACGAATCCAGACCTATCCCGAGATCGACCGCGCCCGCTGGTTCCCGCTTCACGAGGCACGGCCCAAAATGCTCGAAAGCCAAATCCCCCTGCTCGACGAGCTGGAGGCGAGGCTGGGCTGATTCCTATGGCAGCATCGCAAAGGCGCGCACCGGAAAGGTTCCGAAGCCGGTGATCTTGGGCGGCACGGCATAGAAACGTGCGCCTCGCGCGGGCAGGTGGCCAAGCCCGGTCATATGCTCGCAGATCGGGATGTCGCGCCGCAGCAGGATCGTATGCGCCGGCCTGGCCATGCCGCGCGTGTCGTCGATATTATGCGAATCGATCCCGACCAGGGCGGCTGCATTGTCGGCGAGCCAGGTCGCCCCGGCTTCGGTCAGGAAGGGATGATTCTCGAAATAAGCATCGGTCCGCCAGTGCCGGTCCCAGCCGGTGTGGAGGAGCACGGCTTTCCCGGCGACGTCGAGCGCCGCGAAATCGTCCGGCAGGATCGACAGGCCGTCCGCAAATCGCGGTGTCACCACCACCGCCTCGAGATGGGCGAGCTGCTCCAGCTTCAACTCCGCGAGATCGGTGCCGTCGGCATAACGATGGAAGGGGCTGTCGAGATAGGTGCTGGTATTGCCGACCATCTCGATCCGCTGGATCGCGAATTCCGCACCGTCGGCATAACGCCCGCGCGACTCCTCGCGCGACAGGAAGTCGCACAGGATCGGGGCGGGCAGGCCCTTGTAGGTGACCATGCCTGCTTCCAGGCGATGCGATAGATCGATCAGCTTCGGCATGGCCCGCATTTAGCCGTGGACGTGCGCTACGCCAATCGGATCAATCGATCTCCGCTACCAGCACGCCCAGCGGCGCGAGATGAATGCCGGCAGGGGACATGGTCGCCCTGTTCTGCACGATCACTCGGCCGGCCCTGCCACCACCCAATTGCGCGAGCGTGAGGTCGCTCGCCGTGACGCCGAAATTGAGCACGGTCAGCACTTTCTTGCCGCCGCCACTCCGTACGTAGGACAGCACGTTGGGATTGGCGCGGTCGACCATCGCCATTTCGCCCGCCAGCGCCGGGTTGCCGCGCCGCTCGGCGATCAGGGTCCGGTAGAAATTGAGCACCGAATTGGGATTGTTGCGCTCCGCCGCGACATTGCGCGTCGCATAATCGGGGCCGACCGGCAGCCATGGCTTGGCACCCGTGTTGAAGCCGGCATTGACGCTCGCATCCCATTGCATCGGGGTGCGTTCGCCATCGCGGCCCTTCTCCTTGGGCCAGCCTTTCTTGCCGATGATGTCCTGCACATCCTCGACCCGTTTCGGGTCGTTATTCTGCATGCCCAATTCCTCGCCATAATAAAGGATCGGCGTGCCGCGCAGCGTGAGCAGCAAGGCGGCGGTGATGCGCGCCATGTCGTCGCCGGTGGTGCCGGCGGGCAGATCGTAGCGGCTCGGCACGCGCCGCTGGTCGTGATTGTTGAGCGCGAAGCAGGGCCAGCCGCCCACCGGATTATTCTCCACCGCCTCGATCCGCGGGCGCAGCTCCGCCGCGGTCAGTGGCTTCACGCCGATCAGGCTCAGGAACATCGGCAGCTGCAATTCGTCATTATGCGCGCCGTAGAAGCGCGTCAGCTCGGGCGCGGTCGAGACATAGGTCTCGCCGATCAGGATGCGTCCCGGATAGCGGTCGATCACATTCTGCCGCAGCCGCTGCAGCTCGACATGCATTTCGGGCTGCTCGGTATTGTAGATACGGTTCTGCTCGGGCAGGCCGAACGCGTCTGTGCCCGGCGCGGGCGGATTGTCCTTGAGGTCCGCGCGCTCGAACATCGTGCCGACCGCGTCCAGCCGATAACCATAGACGCCGCGCTTCAGCCACCATTCGGCGGCGTCGAACATCGCCTTCTCTACCTTGGGGTTGCGCCAGTTGAGGTCGGGCTGCTGCGGATAGAAGAAGTGGTAATAATATTGGCCGGTGGCGGGATCCTTCTCCCACGCCGATCCGCCGAACAGCGATGTCCAATTGTTGGGCGGTCCGCCATTCCTGCCGTCGCGCCAGATGTAGAAATCGCGATAGGGATTGGTCCTGCTCGACCGCGACTGCTGGAACCACGCATGCTTGTCCGACGTGTGGTTGATCACGAAATCGAGGATGATCTTGACGTTCTGGCCCTTGCCCTTGGCGATCAGCGCGTCGGCATCCGCGATCGTCCCGAACTGCGGATCGACATTGTCGTAATCCGCCACGTCGTAGCCGAAATCCGCCTGCGGGCTGGGAAACATCGGCGTCATCCAGATCGCGTCCACGCCCAGGTCGGACAGATAGTCGAGATGGTTGGTGATGCCCTTGAGGTCGCCGATACCGTCATTGTTGCTGTCGGCGAAACTGCGCGGATAGAGTTCGTAAATCACCGCCTGCTTCCACCAATCGTCTTTGGCGGAGGCCGTGTTCGCGGGCATGGCGGCGGGCGGCGCGGCGGTAGCCGCCGAAATCGCGGACACGATAAAGGAGGTTGCCCACAGCCCGCATATAAACGCCCTACGCATCTTCATTCTCCCGCTCCGCGGCTTATTTGGCCGTCCTGGGTCTCGATTGTCAGACGCGGCTTAGAGTCTGTTTGAGAAGCACGGAAGAGCGCTTTCCAGGGGCTGGAACCGGCTTTATCGAACAGACTCTTAGGCATCGCTTGATCGGCGCACAACCAGCCACGATGGAGACTGACGCGATGCTCCGCTTATGGTAAGCCCGCCGCCGGTATTGCTCTGCGCTCGTGTTGCGTGACCTTCCGATCATCAAGATGGATCGGCGTTTTTTCGCCTGGAGGAGATTTGGCATGGTGAGCCCAGAATGGACCCCCCGGATTTTGTCGCTGCTCAGGATAATCGCGGGGCTCCTATTCCTTGAACATGGTCTGATAAAATTGGTCGGCTTTCCGGCGCCGATGCCGGGGATGGACCATTTGCCGCCGCTGCTGCTGGTGGCGGGCATCATCGAGCTGGTGGGCGGCGCCCTGATCACATTGGGGCTCTTCACCCGGATCGCCGCCTTCCTCGCCTCGGGCGAAATGGCGGTGGCCTATTTCATGGGGCACATGCCGCATGGCTTCTGGCCCGCCTTGAATCAGGGCGAGGCGGCGATCCTGTTCTGCTTCGTCTTCCTCTACCTCGTCTTCGCCGGGCCGGGCGAATGGAGCATCGACGCAATGCGCCGCGGAGCCGCATCGCGGAGCTGATCGCAGGCCGGAGAGCCTTCGTCCGGGGCCCGCAACTCGTGCGGGGCGGTGCGATCAGCGGGCCCGCGCCACCCCGCCGTTTCCGTCGCCGTCTTGCATGTGTATTGCTATTATAATACACGTGCAAGCTGACGTGACGTGATCCGGAGAGGCGGCGGCGATGCGACGGTCCATTCTGATGCTGCTGGTGGCGATGATTTCGGCCGGGACGATAGGAACGGCTCCGTCGTTTGCCGCCGAAGCGGCCAACTCGGCCATCGATCCCGTAGGAGACTGGATCGGCACGCTCGATACCGGTTCACCGGTCCGGGTGGCGGTGCATATCAGGCGGGTGGACGGCGCGCTCACCGGCACCGCGGATAGCCCGGACCAGGGCGCGTTCGGCATCATCATCTCGGAGGTCACGCTGGACGGCGATCATCTGGATTTCGAGATCGACTCGATCGACGGTCGCTATGTCAGCACCTGGGATGCGACGAAGCAACATTATGTCGGTATGTGGACACAAGGCGGGCGCATGCAGGCGCTGGAGCTTGGCCGCGGGACATACCCACCACCGCCGGCGACTCCTGGACACTGAAAAGCCCTGGCAGCGACCTTGGCTCTTTTCCTCAAAGAGGAACCGCTCCCCGAGGCGGAGCTCGGTCAATGATGATCGAGCTTAAACCCAAGACGCCCAGGCAGGCGCCCGCGATGACGGCCGGCGAAAGACATCTGAGCTTTCCCGCTCCCTAAACGTCGGATCTTTCGCGCGCATTGTCAGGTGCGGTCCAGTTCTTTGCATAGCCCGGGGGTGGGCGACGATTGATGAAAAGCGGCTCGTCCGCACATCGACAGGACGAGCCGCATTCAACGCGCTATTTCAGCGGCAGGAATAGCTCCGCGCCTACCTCATGCGCCGCCTTCCCAGGTGAGGAGATGAGGTGTCTTTGGCAGTAGATCGGGAAATCACGCGCTTCCTCGCCGCTGGCTGGAAGCCAATCGCGATACAAATAGAGCGCTGCTGGCTCCAGATTGTGGGAAGCGCCGTCGACGCGCAGCACCGCGCAGCGCCCGCCGGGGATCACGCCGGCCTTCATCACCCCGTCATTCGCATCGATCGGCCGGTCGGTCCCGACACACAGGTCCATGCTGTAATCGGCCGGATTCTGGGGAGTCCGCTCGGAGCGGAAGATGTTGAAGGTCGAGCTCGTCTCGGGCGACAAGCCGGCAGCTTTGCGCCAGTGGATGAACCGCTCGATCGTATCCGCGAGCATCGCCCGGTCGCCGCGATGTTCCAGGATCGCCACCGGCGTCGGGTCCATTTCGCGGATCGTCACGTCGTCTTGAGTGTAGGTCGTCTGCATGAGCTTGCTCCTCGCTATTTCCAGAGGCCCGAAGGCCGCAAGCCACGGCGCCCAGTCGGGCGATTTTCGGAACGACGAAGGCGATTGCCCAAACCTTTGCCGAAAAGCGCGGGCGAAGGCATCCGGCGAATCGTAACCGGCATCCATCGCGATCTCCGTGACGCTCGGGCCCTCTTTCGAGGCCAGTCCGCTCGAAGCGCGCTTCATGCGGGCAAGCTGGACATAGCGATGCGCGGACAACCCGAAGGTCGCCGTGAATTGCCGGTGGAAATGGAATTTCGAGAAAGCCGCGATACGGCTTACCGTTTCCAGATCCAGATCACCGTCGAGATGCTGGTCGATATGATCCAGCACCCGCTGCATCCGGGCATTGTAGTTTTGAAGCGCCGCCTTCATCGTCTTCCTCCGTGGCGGCACGAGCTAATCGTTCAGGGCATTAGCATGCTCGACCGATCTTGCGGTTTGGAGCTGCCATGGCGAGGGTATAGCGGCGGCGAGCCCTACAAAGGCACCTTGGCTGACCGGGCGCCGCGCCGGACTGCAGTGGAACCGGGCTCGACCAGGTCGGGGAGGACAAGAAGAGCGCGGTACAAGCTGCAGCGTGCGGAATGGCTCGGCCGAATAGGGCGCTCACGACAGTGGTTCCGATATCAGACCGGCGGCATCGGAGACCACCATGGACCCAACGGCACGCCCGATCTGTGGGGATGGATGCGGGGATGAGGGGAGGCGCGTCGGTAATTTCCCTAAGGAAATCAACGGCTTACGCATAAAGGTGGCTCCCCGGGCCGGATTCGAACCAGCGACCATTCGATTAACAGTCGAACGCTCTACCACTGAGCTACCGGGGAACAGGCCTGTCGGGCCGTTGAAGGCGCGGCCTATGGCAAAAGCGCCGCGCGGGCGCAAGCGCTTAGGGACAATAATTAGACGTCGGGACCCTAGATCGCGAACTGCTCCATCGCGATGCGGTCATCGAGCGCATGCTCGGGATCAAACATCAGCGTGAGCACATTGCTGCGGTCGACCGTCACTTCCACGCTCGCAACGTCGCGCACCTCGCGCTGGTCGGCGACCGCGCTGATCGGGCGCTTCACCGGATCGAGCACGCGGAACTTGATCCGCGTATTGTCGCGCAGGATCGCGCCCCGCCAGCGGCGCGGCCGAAAGGGGCTGATCGGCGTCAGCGCGATCAGTGCGCTTTCGAGCGGCAGGATCGGCCCATGCGCGGAGAAATTATAGGCGGTCGAGCCCGCGGGCGTGGACACGAGCACGCCGTCGGCGACCAGTTCGGCCAGCACCACGCGGTCGTCCACGCTCACCTCGATCCAGGCGGTCTGGCGCGTTTCGCGCAGCAGCGACACCTCGTTGATCGCCGCGAGCGACATTTTCTCGCCCTCGATCGTGACCGCGTCCATCCTGAGCGGCGCGACCTTGATCGTCTTGGCCGCCATCAGCCGGTTTTCCAGGAGGTCGGGCGACCATTCGTTCATCAGGAAGCCGACGGTGCCCAGATTCATTCCGAACACCGGCAGCGCCCTATGCCGATCGAGCATGCTATGCAGGGTTTGCAGCAGAAAGCCGTCACCGCCGAGCGCGACCATGATGTCGGCTTCCTTGGGGGAGACCCATTCGTAGCGCTGTTGGAGCTCCTTGGCGGCCTCTTGTGCCTGTTCGGATGGCGAGGCGGCCAGCGCCAGCTTGACCTCGACGCTCATCCGCCCGTCACGTTCATGTGGCGGGCGACCGCGGGCTGCGCCGCCTCGATCGCGAAGGCATGGCGTTCGGGCTTGGCCGCCATCGCGCGGTCGAGCGCCTGATCGAGTGCAATCGGGCCCCCCTCGCGCAGCGCGGCGCGCAGGTCGATCCGGTCCTCGCGGCCCAGGCAAAGGTAAAGTTGGCCCTCCGCGGTCAGCCGCACGCGATTGCAGCCAGCGCAGAAATTATCCGTGAGCGGCGTGATGAAGCCGATCTTCGCATCCAGTTCCGCGACGCGCGCATAGCGGGCGGGGCCGCCGGTGCGCTCGGGCAAGGGCGTGAGCGTATAAAGCGCCTCCAGCTGTCGCCGCACGCGATCGAGCGGAAGATAGCGGTCAGTCCGGTCTTCCTCGACCGCGCCCAAGGGCATCGTCTCGATCAGCGTGAGGTCGTGCCCTTCGGCCGCGCACCAGCGCAGCATCGGCGCGATCTCATCCTCATTGAGGCCCTTCAGCGCGACCATGTTGATCTTGACGCGCAGCCCGGCGTTTTTGGCCGCGCGAATCCCTTCCAGCACCTTGGCCACATCGCCTGTGCGCGTGATGTGGCGGAAACGCGCGGGATCCCGGCTGTCGAGGCTGACATTGATTCGCTTCACCCCGGCCTCGGCCAGCGCTCCCGCCTCGGTCGCCAGCCGCGTGCCGTTGGTGGTCAGCGTCAGCTCGTCGAGGCCGTCGCCCAGCCGGCGCCCGATCCGACGCGCAAGATCGGTGACACCGCGCCGCACCAGCGGTTCGCCGCCCGTCAGGCGGATGCGCCGTACGCCGCGCGCGATGAACGCATCGGCGATCTCGGCGATCTCCTCGATCGCCATCAGCCGGTTCGGCGCCAGGAATTGCATCTCCTCCGCCATGCAGTAGCGGCAGCGCAGGTCGCAGCGGTCGGTAACGGAGATGCGCAGATAGGTGATCGCGCGGCCGAAGCCGTCGATCAGGGACGTAGAGGAGGGCAGGGCCTCGGCCATGCGGCTTAGTTAGGGCCTCGAGCTATGACCGGCAATGGCCGGGGCGAAACGGGCCCGGCGCCAATGGCAGCCGGGCCCGTTCTTATTCTCGACATGGGTGCCGCCTTGCGCGGCAACGGCGGCCCTGTGGGGGTAGGCCGCCACGTCGGCACAGAGGTTCCTTGCGGAACAGGCCGACATCCATGTCATCCCTCGGCAAAACGATGCCCTTGGGGGGTAGCATCGCAACGCCGCCGAGGGGACTCTAGCCTGCAAGCTCCTCCGTCAGAGAACGGAAGGCCTGTTTCCAGGCATTTAGTACCGCACAGGTGGCCATCTTGCCTAAGGCTTCAGTCAAAGCCAACATCAACGCGGGCTCCATTGTCGAATAAATTGAGTCCGAACCGTTTTTTTCCGCCGGCGTGAGCAAGCGGGGCTGCGTTTCCGGCCATTTCCGGCCTGCGGAAACCGCGATCGCCTCGAGCAGGCCGACGACACGCCCGTCGAGTGCGAATTCCGCGAACAGCAGGCGCCGCGCCGCTTCCGAGGGCAAATGATGCCACATCCGGAAAGTTATCGCGGCCACCTTGGCCTGGATGTCGGGCGCAGTGGCCTCGACGATCGCTATCGTCTCAATGGGTAGCGTCTGCACCAAAGCTCACGCGACGGGTAAATTTCTCGGGGCGAAAACGCGGCCTTATCGTTTCGGGACCGTCCGGTCTTTGCGCTGGGACAAGTAAGGCGACACATAGGTAAAATGAGTTTATATTCGCCTGCGGGAATGGCTCGGGCGCACGGGCGCCGTGGGGGCCTACGGGTGGGCAATGAGCGCAGGCCCTCTGTTCGCAGGATTGAACGCGGCGGATCGCGACGCACTCGATCGGCGTGCGCATGCGCGGACCTTCGCGATCGGCGAAAGTCTTTTTGCTCAAGGGGATACGGCGGACGAGCTATTCGTCATCACCAAGGGGCGGGTGAAGGTCTGGCGCGCGTCGGAAGACGGCAGCGCGCTCACCCTGACGCTGCTCGGGCGCGGGCAGCCGATCGGAACGCTGGGCGCGGCCGAGAATCGACTCAATCACGCCACCGCCACCGCGGTCACCCCCGTGGAGGCGCTCGCTTGGCCGATCGAGGGGCTGCGCCAGCTGATGGACGTCAGCCCGCCGCTCGCCGCCAACGTGCTGCGCACCGTCACCAATTACGCGGAACAGCTGGTCGAGCGCCTGGAGGAGGTGTCGAGCGTCCCGGTCGAACAGCGGATCGCGCGCACCTTGCTGCGCATGGCGCGCCGCACCTATGGCGGGGAGGCCGTCGACGGATGCGAATTGCCTTTGTCGCGCCAGGATCTCGCCGATCTCACCTCCGCGACCCTGCCCACCGTCAGCCGCATCATGAGTCGCTGGCGCGGCGAACGGCTGATCGCGGGCACGCGCGGACGGGTGAGGCTGCTCGACTTGACGGCACTGGCGCGGCTCGCGGAGAAGCCGGCGGGCTAACCCCGGTCACCGTCGTTGCGAGCCGTGCAGCGGCGCGGCAATTCAGTCCGACGCTTCGTGAATTATCTTGTGGTACGGCGGCTGTGCGCCGCCGAGTGACAATCGGTCGCACGTCCGGACGGCGCCTCCGATTGTCACTCCTCGCCGAATTTGTCCTCGACTAGCGCGCACAGCGCGGCGACCGCGTCTTCGGCGCCATCGCCTTGTGCGCTGATGATGACATTGTCACCCATGGCCGCGCCCAGCATCATCAGGCCCATGATGGACGTGCCGGCCACTTTGGATCCGTCCTTCTCGACCTCGACCGCGGCGGGTTGGGTCGAAGCGAGCGTCACGAACTTGGCGCTGGCGCGGGCGTGCAGTCCGCGCTTGTTGGTGATGGTGATCGTCCGTTCGACCGTCATGCGGCGGCGGCGCCCAGCACTTCGGATGCGACCGAGATATATTTGCGGCCCGCTTCGCGCGCGGCGGCGACCGCTGCCTGGACCTTCATCATCTTGCGTGCGCCTTCCAGCCGGATCAGCATCGGCAGGTTGACCCCGGCAATAACCTCGATCCGGCCGGGTTCCATCAGCGAGATGGCCAGGTTGGACGGGGTGCCGCCGAACAGGTCGGTCAGCAATATGACGCCGCGCCCCTGATCCACGGCCGCGATCGCGCGCGCAATGTCCGCGCGGCGTGCTTCCATATCGTCCTCGGGCCCGATGCAGATGGCCTCGACCGCCTGCTGGGGGCCGACGACATGCTCCATCGCACGCACGAATTCCGCTGCCAGCTGGCCATGCGTAACCAGCACCAATCCGATCATTTGCTCACCGTCACGATTGCGCCAGTGCCATCGTCCGGCTTCCCCTCCTGCGCGCCTGATTGTTCTTGAGCCAGGTCACGGTGTGCGATGGTGGGCGAAAATCCCGCCGCGCGCAACCTCCTGGCGATCGTCTCGGCGGCATGGACCGAACGATGCCGCCCGCCGGTGCAGCCGAACGCGATCGTGATATAGCTTTTACCCTCGCGTTCGTAGCGCGGCAGCAACAGCAGCAGGAGTTGCTCGATTCGGTCGAGCGCCGGACCATAGGCCGGATCCGCGGCGATATAGGCCGAAACGTCGGCGTCCAGCCCGGTGCCGGGCCGCAACGCCTCGTCCCAGTGGGGATTGCGCAGGAAACGCATGTCGAGCACCAGATCGGCATCGCGCGGCAGCCCGCGCGCATAGCTGAACGACGAGATGACCAGCGTCGGATCGACCGCCCGCTCTCCGCCGAACCGCCGCCTTATATCCTGCTGCAGCGCGTTGGTGGTGAGATCGCTCGTGTCGATCAGATGTTCGGCGGCATCGCGCAGCGGCCCGAGCAATTCGCGCTCGCTCGCGATCCCGTCCTCGGCGGGGCGGTCGATCGCGAGCGGATGGCGGCGCCGCGTTGCCGAGAAACGCTGGGCGAGCACGGCATTGGCCGCATCTACGAACAAAATCTCGACCTGTTGCTGCTGTTCCTCGCGCAGCCGCGCGACGCGACGCAGGATGCTCAGCGCGTCGAAGCCGCGCGTACGGCTGTCGATGCCGATCGCGAGCGGCTGGTCTTCGTCGGGCGCGCCCTGTGGGGTCGGACTCGACAGCAGACGGTCGAGCAGGCTGATCGGCAGATTGTCGACCGCCTCCCACCCCAGATCCTCGAGCGTCTTGAGCACGGTCGTACGGCCCGCGCCGGACAGGCCGGTGACCAGCAGGATTCGTGTCGGGCGACTCATAAGGTCAACCCATAGAGCAACAATGCTTTCTCCACCTTGACCGGCGCCGATGCCTCGAAGGGATCGAGCGCGACCATCGGCAGCGTCAGCCCGTCGATCAGCCGCACCGGCAGCAATTCCTCGGGCATGCGCGGCACCGGTTGGTCGAGCGCCACCGCCAAAGCGAGCGGCGCCTCTTCCCAGGGAAAGGCGACGATGCCGATCCCGCGCACCTCCATCTGGCCCTCGATATTGGGGCCGGGGCGCGCATGCAGCCGGCCGCCGCGCGCCTCCACCACCACGCCATCGTCCCCCACCAGGATCGCCCCCCGGTCTATCAGCCGCAGCGCCAGGTCGGATTTGCCCGCGCCCGAGGCTCCAGTCAGCAGCACGCCGCGCCCTCCGATCGCGACGCAGCTGGCGTGCAGCGTCGCGCTCATTTTTCCGCCGCCGGCAGCCGGATGGTGAAGCGCGCGCCCTGATTGTCGTCGTCGCGGTCGGTGACCGAGATCGTCCCGGTATGGCCTTCAACGATCGCCTTGGCGATTGCGAGGCCCAGCCCCGAATGGCGCCCGAACGCCTCGCCCTCGGGCCGGATCGAATGGAAGCGATTGAAGATCGCCTGGCGTTCGCCCGGCGGCACGCCCGGTCCGTCATCCTCGACCCGCACCACCACTTGCTGCCCATCGCGCATCGCGGTGATCTGGACGAGCCCGCCCGGCGGAGAGAAGGATATGGCATTGTCGATCAGATTCTCGATCGCGCGCGCGAGCCTCTGCCCGTCGCCGAACAGGACCGCGCTGCCGCGATGCGGCCGCCCGAAGGCGAGGCGGATGCCGTTGGGCAGCCCGCGCGCCTCGCGCGCCTCGACCAGCTGCTCGATCATATGTCCCATGTCGACCGATTCGAACCGCGCGCGCGACAGTTCGGCGTCCATCCGCGACGCTTCGGATACGTCGGTGATCAGCCGATCGAGCCTGCGGACATCGTCGCGGATCACCACCAGCAATTTCTCGCGCAGCTCCGAATCCTTGACCAGCTCCAGGCTGTCGATCGCCGAACGCAGCGACGCGAGCGGGTTCTTCATCTCGTGCGCGACGTCGGCGGCGAAGGCCTCGGTCGCGTCGATCCGCTGACGCAGCGCCTGGCTCATATCGGACAAAGCGCGCGCAAGCGTGCCGATCTCGTCGCGGCGCGAGGGCAGGCGCGGCACCTGCACTTCGCGCGACCGGCCGAGCCGCACGCGATGCGCGGCAAGCGCGAGCCGGCGCAGCGGGCGCGCGATGGTACGCGCCAGGAACAGCGAGAGCGCGATCGAAAGCGCGGTCGTGGCGAGCAGCACCAGCCCAAGCCAGAATCGCTCGGCGCGCACCGTATGGATCACGTCGCGCTGGTCGCTCGTCAGCAGCAGCACGCCCGGATTGAGCCCGCCGACGCGCATCGCCGCCGAAAGCACGGGGGTCCGCGCCGGCGCGCGGCGGATCGCGGTCTGCACCACGCCGGTCTTCGCGGCGGCGACCGCCTCGGGCCAGGCGCCGAGGCGGTCCACCGCGGGTTCGACGAACGGATCGGGCACTTCGGCGCCGACGACATGGTCGATCACGCGATCCATGAAACGCGCGACATGGCGGCGCCAGGGCTCGTCATTGGGATCGCGCAGCACATAGGTCGGCTTGCCGTTGCTCCACGAATCGGCGCGCGCGCCGCCATTCCGATAGAGGCGGAAGCGATAGCCGCTCGCCTCGCCCAATTTCTCGAGCAGCGGCGTGAGCTGGTCGGACGGCGCGGCGCCCGCGGCGGTCGCGGCGAGCTGCGCCTCGGTCGAGATTTCGTCGGTCCGCTCCTCCAGCAGCTGGACGCGGTACGAATCAAGATAGAAGAAACCGCCCGCGAGGACGATCAGGGCGAAGATGTTGACGGCGAGGATTCGTCCGGTGAGCGACAATCGCCACCCACCCTCGCCATCGTCACTCCTCCGAAAAACGGTAGCCAACGCCATAGAGCGTCTCGATCGCCTTGAAATCGTTGTCGACCTGCCGGAACTTGCGTCGCAGCCGCTTGATATGGCTGTCGATCGTGCGGTCGTCGACATAGACGTCGTCCTGATAGGCCGTGTCCATAAGCTGATCGCGCGATTTGACGAAACCCGGGCGCTGCGCGAGCGCCTCCAGGATCAGGAATTCGGTGACCGTCAAGGTCACCTCCTTGCCGTCCCAGGTGACGCGGTGGCGCGCCGGGTCCATCTCCAGCCGTCCGCGCACGATCTTTTCGGCGACGGGTGTTTCCTCGTCGCCGCGCCCGCGATTCTCGACCCGGCGCAGGATCGCGCGGATCCGCGCGATCAGCAGCCGCTGGCTGAAGGGCTTGGTGATATAATCGTCGGCGCCGAGCGCGAGGCCGAGCGCCTCGTCCAGTTCGTCGTCCTTCGACGTCAGGAAGATCGCCGGGACCGGGCTCTTCTCGCGCAGCCGGCGCAGCAATTCCATCCCGTCCATGCGCGGCATCTTGATGTCGAGCACCGCCAGATCGGGCGGATTGTCGGTGAGCGCCTTCAGCGCGGTTTCGCCATCCGTGTAGATGCGGACCGCGAATCCCTCCGCCTGGAGCGCGATCGACACCGAGGTCAGGATATTGCGATCGTCGTCGACGAGCGCGATCGATGCCGTCATTCTTGCCTTTCGCGCGCCTGTCCGACGCCGGCATGCGGATAGCCGCTTCGTTCCGCCTGCTCAACCGTCACGATGGAACGGCCGGCCGATTGGCGGTCCTTGGCGGGCATGGCTGTTTCGATCCGTCCCGCAACGCTGCCAAAAAAGCCCTCGAATGCGCCGAAAATATTGGGTCATTTAACACTAAAGAAAGACCTTTTGTGTTCGTAACAGCATCATGTTCCACGATCGCATTCCGCCCGATCCGGATGGTCAGTCCGCAAGCAAGCGGAAGGGCTGGCTCCGCAGCCTTTTCGGCGTCGAGGAGGACATGTTCGCCAATCCGCCGCAATTGCTCGATCCGCCGGCCTCCGATGCCGATCTCATCGGCGCGGACGAGCTCGTCGATCTGGCGGTGCTCGCAACCCAGTTGGCCGAGCTGATCCAGTCGGCGCGCGACCGGCTCGACGGCGCGGTCGAAATGGTCGATCGGTCCGCCGACGATGCCGCGGATTATGGCCGCATGCTCAGCGCCAGCGCCAAGGCGATCGACGCGCACAAGCTGCCCAAGAGCGCGGTTCAGGCTTTGCTCGACGTCACGCGTCAGATGATCGACCGCACCGAAACCGCGGAAAAGCGCCTGCGCTCGACCAATGGCGAGCTGCGCGCGCTCCAGCGCGATCTCAGCGTCGCGCAGGAGACCGCCGAGCGCGATCCGCTGACCGGCTTGCCCAATCGCCGCGCGCTCGAACAGGCGATGACGCGCGCGGTCGATACTGCGCGCCGCGCCGATGCCGCGCTCTCGGTCGCCTTCTGCGACATCGACAATTTCAAGCGCTTGAACGACGTTCATGGCCATGCCGTGGGCGATCGTGTGCTGCGTCTCGTCGGGGATTGCCTGTCGGAGGACGCCGACGATCGCACCTTCGTCGGCCGCCAGGGTGGCGAGGAATTCGTCGTGCTGTTCGAAGGGGTGCCCGTGATCGAGGCCGCCGCGCGCATCGACGCGATCCGGGAGGCGCTGTCGGAGCGCACGCTCCGCTCGCGTTCGGACGGCACCCCGATCGGCCGCGTCACCTTCTCGGCCGGCGTCGCCGCGCTCAGCGGCCCGGAAACGGGCGAGGACCTGCTCCACCGTGCCGATCTCGCGCTCTACCGTGCCAAGGAAGGCGGCCGTAACCAGGTGGTGATCGATCCCGGCGCGTAACGCGCGGACACAAGGGAACTCGGTGTTGCGAACCGCGAACGCGGCGCGGCAATCCAGCCTGGGATACGCTTCAATGCCCGCTGGCGATGATGTGCGCCTCGTCGAGGCCGCGCTCGATCGCGTTGGTGATTCCTTCCCCGATCGCGGGCGCCGAGATGGCGAGCAGGATCAATCCCGACAGCAGGGTCACGGGCAGGCCGACCGCGAACAGGTTCATCGCAGGCGCGGATCGCGCCAATATTCCCATCACGACCTGCACGATCATCAATGCGAAGCCGACCGGGAGCGCGATCGCGAAGCCCGCCGCGATCATGTCGCCGCCGAACAGCACCAGCCCGTGGATCGCCTGATTGCCGAGCGTCGGACCGCCGACCGGGAGCGAACGATAGGAATCGACGATGATCGTCGCGAGCGTGAGATGCCCGCCGATCGACAGGAACATGAAGCTGCCCAGCATCGACAGGAAGGTCGCGAGCGCCTGCGACGACGAGCCGGTCGATGGATCCATCATCGAAGCGAAGCCCAGGCCCATCGCGTTGCCGATCGTCTCGCCCGCCAGCAATGCCGCGGAAAAGCCGATCTGGACCGCGAATCCCAATGCCAGCCCCGCCATCACCTCGCCGAACACCAGCCCGATTCCCGCGAAGGATGCCACGCCGTCGGCGGGCAAATGGAAGGGAACCGCGGCATAGCCCGCCATGCCGATTGCGACCGCAATCACGAAACGCACCTGCACCGGCACCGCGGTCTGGCCGAACAGGGGCGCCGCGAAGAAAGCCGCGCCCGGCCGGATCGCCGCGACGAGTATCAGCCACAAATTGGATTCGACGCCGGCAAAGGCTGGCGGGAGCATGTGGCTAACCCGTCGTCCCAGCGAGAGCCGGGATCTCAGGAGATGGAGGCCGATCCCCAGGCAGCCCGGTCGGCGCCGAAGCAGCCCGCCAACGCCTCATCGCACCACGTCGGGAATGCGCGCGAACATGTCGCGCGTGAAATCGCCGAGCAGGCCCAGCATCGCGCTGCCGAACAGCAGCAGGCAGAAACCGATCAGGATCAGCTTCGGCACGAAGGACAAGGTCGCTTCGTTGATCGACGTCGCCGCCTGGATCATGCCCAGGACGATGCCCGCGACCAAGGTCGGGATCAGGATCGGCGACGCGCACAGCGCCAGCACCCACAATGCCTGTTGGGCGACGCCGATGAAATAATCGGGGCTTGCGGCGCTATTCACGACGGCCGCGCTACTGGAAGCTGCCGGCCAGGCTGCCCATCGTCAGCGCCCAGCCATCGACCAGCACGAACAATAGCAGCTTGAATGGCATCGATATGATTGCCGGCGATAGCATCATCATTCCCAGCGCCATCAGCGTGCAGGCGATCACCAGGTCGATCACCAGGAAGGGCAGGAAGATCAGGAAGCCGATCTGGAAGGCGGTCTTGAGCTCGGATGTCACATAGGCCGGCAGCAGGATCGAGAAGGGCACCTGCGTGGGGTCCGCGAATTTGGGCGCCTTGGCCATGTCCGCGAACAATTTTAGGTCGGTCTGGCGCGTCTGCCGCATCATGAAGCCGTGCAGCACATTGCCCGACCGCGACACGGCTTCCTCAATCGAAATCTGGCCCGCGCCATAGGGTTTGTAGGCGGTCGCGTTGATCTGATCGATCGCTGGCCGCATCACGAACATCGACAGGAACAAGGCAAGGCCGACCAGGACCTGATTGGGCGGCGTCTGCTGCAGCCCGATCGCCTGGCGCAGGATCGACAGCACGATGATGATACGCGTGAAGCTGGTCATCATCAGAACGAGCGACGGCAGCACCGTCAGCAGGCTCATCAGCACCAATATCTGCAACGACAGCGACATCGGCTGGCCGGTGCCCCCGATCGTCCGCATCGCCCGATCGAGCCCGCTCGCCGGATTCACCGCGGGCGTGGCCGATGGCAAAGGCGCGGCGGAGGCCGCCTGCGCGAATGCCGGGTGGGCGAGGAGCAGGGCGATGAGAATTGCGGCGACGACAAGCGCGGACCACATAAGCCCTCTCCCTTTATGGGAGAGGGTTGGGAGAGGGTCGCGAGCGATAGCGAGCAAAATTTGCCCTCGGCGGCATCGAGCCGCCTCAGTCAAACCCCTCTCTCCATCTCTCTCCCACAAGGGGAGAGAGGGCCGTCGCAGTGTAGTCATCTCACTCATCCGGAAGCGCGAAATTGGGGGCGGGGGATTCGGCGATCGTATCGACGCGCCCGCGCGACACCGCGATCAGGATGCGCTTGCCGCCGAACTCGACCACAGCGAGCCGACTCATCGGCCCCATCGGCACCGCGTCGATGATGCGGACCGCGCGTTCGCGCGTCGCGCCGAAGGATAATCCGGGCTGGAGCTTCTTGTATAGCCAGAGCGAGAGGACAGCCATTCCTCCCACCAGCAAGACCATCAGGAAGAGCTGGAGGAGGTAATAGCCACCGATCATGTGCGTCGTTCGATCCCCGACAGCCGTGCCTCCGTGGCGACGACGTCCACGACCCTTATGCCGAACTTGCCGCCCACCGTCACTACTTCTCCGCGCGCCACCAAAGTACCGTTGACGAGGATGTCGAGCAGCTCGTTGGCCTGGCGGTCGAGTTCGACCACGCTGCCTTCGGCAAGATCCATCAGTTCGGCGAGCTTGAGGCTGGTCGAGCCGACCTCGACCGACAGGCGCAAGGGGATGTCGGCCAGCAACCGGTAGTTGCGCCCGCCCGCCAGGCCGTCGATCGCCGGGGCTTCGGTCATGTCACTCATGCTCACGCATTCCCTACTTTTTCGATCATGAGCGCGGCGCGCCCATCCTGTTCGCCAATGACGCCATCGGCGATCATTCGTGCCCCCGCAAGCAACGGCGTGCGCGGCGGCAAATTAATCGGAATCACGTCGCCCGGCTTCAGCGCCAGCAATTCGGCCACCGAAATCTCCGGTCGCGCGAGCACGCTGCGCACCGGCAGGCTGACCTGCGACAGCGCCTCGCCCAGGCGCCAGCGCCAATCCTGGTTCGCGGCGAGATCCTCGTCCTGGACGCGCGCATCGAGCTTTTCTTCGATCGGGCGCAGCATCGACAGCGGATAGAGGACCGAGATCACGGTTGGCTGCACGCCTGCCGCGACCGTGAAATTCTGGACCACGACCATCTCGTCGGGGCGCAGGAAGGGCATGTGCAGCGCGTTGGTCTCGCGCGCGGCCAAAGCGAGCTCGACCGGGGTCACCTCGTTCCAATGGCTGGCGAGGATCGCCGAAATCTTTTCGAGCAGGCGGTTGAGCAGCAATTCCTCGCTCGCGGTGAAATCGCCCGGCTTGCGCTTGACGTTGGCGCCGGGCGCGCCGCCGTAGAAGATCTCGACCAAGGTCGCGATGAAATTGGCGTCGATCTGGATCAGCATGCCGCCTTTCAGCGGACGCAGCCGGTACAAGGTCAGCGCCGAGAATTCGGGCTGCTCGTCCTGCCAATCCTGGTAGGATCGCAGCGCGAGCGGCTCGTTCGTGACCGAAACGCGCGCCCGCGCGATCGGCTCGATCGCGGGACGGATCGCGCGGGCGATCTTCTCGCCCATCCGTTCCAGCCCGATCAGGCGCTCGGCCGGACGCGGGCCTTCCTGGCCGAACACGAACGGCTGCACGTCGGCACCCGCGAAGGTGATGCCGGGCGATGCTTCGGCGATCTCGTCGAAGATGACCGCGGATTCCGCCTGGCTGAGGGGTTTTTCGCTCATTGGATGATGAAGCTCGTGAAATAGACGTCGTCGATGCCGCCAAAGCCTTCGCGCGCCTGCAGCACGTTGTTGATCGCGATCTTGAGCTGCTGGCGAAGCGCCGCCTTGCCCTGCGGGGTGTTGAGTATTTCGGCCGATTGCTGCGCGAGCACTTCCAGCACGGCGGAGCGGACCGCCATGTCATTGTCCTTCAGGTGATCGGTCACCTTCTGGTCGTAAAAGGTCGAAACGCCGACGCCGATCTGGAGATAACCGTCGGTATCCCGCAGGTTCGACGTGAACGCCTGCTCCATCGGCACGTAGGTCGATTTGTAGATCGCCGGATCGGGCTGTTGGCCGGGCGCGAGGTCGGTCGGACCCTTCTCGCCTTCCTTGAGCACGAGCTTGGGACGATTGGGATCGGCTTTGGGGCCGCTTTCGTGGCTGCCGAATTTGCCCGAGGCATAGACGCCGGCACCCACGCCACCGCCGATCAGGAACAGCGGAAGGATCACGAAGAAGACGAGCTTCTTCATCTTTCCGCTCTTCTTCTTGGTCGCTGCGGCTTCGTCACTCATCTTCGCTCACCATCTCATGCGTAGCGCGCGTCCGAATCACGGTCGGGTGATTCGGAATCGGCTTCGGCCTTACGCGCCAGGTTGCTCACAAATGGTTGATGACCCGGTGAGGATTGACGATTCTGTCCGTTCTGCGAGGTGCCGTTCTGGCCCGCCTGGTTGTGGGCCCAGCGCTGCGCGTCCTGGTTATTGCTTTGATTCTGGCTCTGATTCTGATCCTGGCGGATGTCGACATGGGCTTCGGAGACCTTCAGCCCCTGCGCGCGCGCCTCGGCGATCAATTTCGGCTGGGCGTCGACCAATATGTCGTGCGTGGTTTGATTGTCGGCGGTCAGCCGGATCGACGCGCCATCGTCGCTCTGGCGGATCGCGACGCTGAGCGCGCCCAGATTCTGCGGCTCCAGCTTGAAATGCAGGTCGTTGCCGCTGCCCGCGCTGGCGATGTCATGCGCCAGCTTGTCGAGCCATGCGCCATCGCGGGCGACGGTAAGCGTCTGCTCGACGATCGTGTCGCCTTTGGCCTGGACGTCGGTCACGGGGCGGCTGATCGTCGGCTGCCCGGCGTCGGAGGCACGGGGCGGCAAGCCCGCCGAAGCCGCGTCGGCGGGTAGGATGTCGGCGCGTTTGCGCGTGTCGCCGGCGCGGCGTGGCGCTGCGATCTCTTCGCCGCGGCGGCGTTGCGGCGCGGACGGAACCGGCGCGACTTGATGCTGCATTTGCTGCGCCGCCTGTTGCGGCGACGGTTGCGGTTGAAGCCGGGGCTTGGTGGTTTCGACCGCCGTCGACTCGTTCGTGGCGGTCGGCGGCGCTACCGTCGTGGGATTGGCATCGGCCTGGTTGAGCGCTGCGACCACCGCTTTGGTGACCTCGGGGGCAAGCTGCGCCGTCGCCGGCCTCGCATCGGCCGTCACCTCCTGCTGCGGCTGCTGCGGCTGCGGGGTCCGCGCGTCGGCCTGGGCCGCGTCCGAATCCATCCGATCCTGCGTCGCGGCGGCCTGATCGGCCCGTGCCTGCACCTGCGCTTGCACCTGTCCCTGTACCTCGGGCTGCGCGTTGGTAGCGGATTGGCGCGCAGGCGCGGGGCCGATCGAGGCCGAAGTCAATTTCAGCGGCTTGGGCGCGACCGGAGCGTCGATCTTGAGCGCGACCTCCACCGGGGCCGCATCCTGCGCCCGCGGCTGCACCGGCGCAGCAATAATGGGTATGAATGCGAGCACGGCGGTCGCGCCCGACGCGATCGCATCGGCTAACGGATCGCCGCCGTCATCCTTCTTGGCCGAATCCGCGTCCGAATCGTCTTCCTCGGTTTTCGCCTTGGTTTTGGCGCTGGAGGCCACGGGCGCGGCGTCGGATTCGGCGGCCAACGGCTCCGCGGCAACGGACGGCGCCGTCGCGGTCGGCGGCTTGGCGGCGACCATGATGGGGGAAGGCGCGACCGGAGTGGCGGCAGCCGGCGCCGCGTCGGAAAGCAATGCGGCGACCGCGTCGGCGGCCTTGGTCCCGGCCGGCGCGTCCGCTTTCGGGATCACGGTCGCGCTCGCCAGCAAGGCCGCGAATGGATCCGGTCCTTGCGTCGCAGCGGTCTTGGTCGCGGGCGAATCGCCGGCGCCGCCCGACAGCAGGGCGGCGAGCGGCGAAGCAACGGTGGAGAGCGCGAGGTCAGACATCGGGCGTATCCCTGCGCGCGCGGCGGCGGATATTCGCCATCATCCGCTCTTCGATCATCTGCTGGAGTTCGGCGACGGCCCGCGTCTCGAGCCGTTCCGCGCTCTCGCGGCGGATATCGGCATCGCGGCGGTCTTTCGCGCGGGCGGAGGCGACCGCTTTGGCCGCGCCGATCGCGTCGGTCAGGCCATGGCGAACCGTGTCGAGGCGAAGCCCCATCTCGCCCGCATTGCCAAGCCCCGCGCCGGTGGTGATCCCGGGAGCAAGCGTCAGGCTCATCCGCAACGCGGCGAGCCGCGCGGCATTGCCCTCGAGCTGGACGACCTTGCCCTCGGCCGCGGCGGCTTCGCCTATCGCGTGGAGATGCTGCACCTCGCGGACGCGGGTGATTCGGGCACGACGTTCAGCAAGAGCCTTCATGCGCCGAAGTTATCAACGAGTTGGGTAACTGAGACGTTAAGGCTAACCAATTCTTTCTGGCCCTGACGCAAAAACTCAAGGATCAGAGGATGATGCGCGATCGCGGCGTCGATCGCCGGATCGCTGCCGTCCTTGTACGCGCCCATCAGGATGAGGTCGCGATTCTCTTCATAGACCGACCACAGGCGGCGCAAGGTGCGCGCGGCGGTGGCATGGTCGGGTCCGATGATGTCGGTCATCACGCGCGAGAGCGATTTGCCGACGTCGATTGCGGGGAACACGCCTTGTTCGGCCAGCCCGCGCGACAGGATGATATGCCCGTCGACGATCGCGCGCGCGGTATCGACGATCGGGTCCGTATTGTCGTCGCCGTCGGCAAGGACCGTATAAAGCGCGGTGATCGATCCGCCCGTGCGGACATCGACGCCCGCGCGCTCGATCAGCCTTGGGATCAGGCCGAGCGCCGAGGGCGGATAGCCCTTCATCGTCGGCGGTTCGCCCAATGACAGGCCGATTTCGCGCTGCGCATGCGCGACGCGCGTCAGCGAATCGATCAGCAGCAGCACGCGCAGCCCCTGGTCGCGGAAATATTCGGCGATCGCGGTCGCGCGCATCGCGGCACGCAGGCGCAGGATCGGGGGATGGTCCGCCGGCACCGCGACCACTGCGGTCTTGTGCCGCACGCCATCAAGCTTGGTGGCGAGGAAATCGGACACTTCGCGGCTGCGTTCGCCGACCAGGCCGACGACGATCACGTCCGCCTGCGCGCCTTGCAGCATCTGGCCCATCAGCACCGATTTGCCCACGCCTGATCCCGCGGCGATGGCGATGCGCTGGCCGACGCCCGCGGTCAGCAGCGCATTGATCGCGCGCACGCCGAAATCGAACGGCTCGGTCACGCGGTCGCGGTCGAGCGGGTTGGAGCGTTTGCCCGCGAGCGGCCAGCGCGCCTTGGTCGCGATCGGGCCCAATCCGTCGATCGGATTGCCGAGCGCATCGATCACGCGGCCGAGCAGCGCATCGCCGACGTCCACGCTGGTGCCGCGCCGGTCGGGCTCAACCCGCGCGCCGCAGCTGTGCGGCGCATCCGCGTCGAGCGCCATCAAAAGAGTGCGGTCGCCGCGAAAGCCGACCACTTCGGCCAACGCCGCATGGCCGTCCGCGTCGATTACGCGCGCATTGGCGCCGACCGGCTCGCGGAACCCCGTCGCTTCAAGCATCAATCCATCATAAGCGGCCAGCCGGCCGATGCGGCGCGGTCCGGCCGTCTCGATATCGATCGTGTCGAGCATCGCGGCCGCGCGCGACGCGAGGCCGCTCATTTGGGTGCGCCCAGGCGATCAAGCTGCGCGCGCAGTTTCTCGAGCCGAACGTGCGGACCGTCCTCGACCCAGCCGCTGCCGGTGTCGAGCACGATCGTGCCGGGCGCGAGCAAGGGGTCGCTGACCAATTCGACCGCGATGTTCGCGCCGTTGAGGCGGACCACGTCGGTCGGATGAAGGCGCAGGCGTGTCGGCGCGGTTTCTTCCGCGATCATCGCCGCCACCGCCTGCGTCCGTTCGAGCAAGGTATCCGAATTGATCTCGACCTCGCCCACGATCTGCGTGACGAGGCGCTTGACCGAATTGGCAAGCATTGCGGCGAGACCGTCCGAGCCGTGCGGATTGAGGCATTCGAGGCCGGCGGCGAGGCGCTGGAGCGCAGCGCGCTCCTCCTCGAGCTCGATCATCGCGAGACGGCGGCCCTCGTTCAGGCCGTCGGCATAGCCTTGCGCGATCAGCGTCTCGGCATCGGCTATGTCGTTCGATGCATTGGTGCGGAAGCCATGATCGGCGCCGTCGCCCTCGGCCCAGGCCGAGAAGCGGGAGCCATCCGCCGCGCGCGGCGTGAAGCCACCCTGCGAAGGCCGCGTCCAGACCGGAACGCGCGCCGCATCCTCGAATGCGGACGAGGCTGCCGAAGACATATCAGACATAATCGTCGCCCTTGCCGCCAAGCTGGATCGTGCCTTCCGCGGCGAGGCGGCGGGCGATGGCCAGCACTTCCTTCTGCGCTTCCTGGACCTCGGCGAGGCGCATCGGGCCCTTGTCGGCGATCGCGTCCTGGATCGACAAAGCGGCGCGGCTCGACATGCAGCCGAACATCTTGGTCTTCATCCGCTCGTCCGCGCCCTTCAGCGCGACCACCAGGATTTCGCCATCGACCGACCGCAGCAGCGTGCCCAGATTCTTATCGTCGAGCGCCATCAGATTGTCGAACACGAACATCTCGTCCTCGACCGAACGCGCCACATTCTTGTCGAGCCTCTGCAGCGCCTTGATGATCCGCTGTTCGGCCGATTTGCGCGCATTGTTGACGATCTGCGCCGCGTCGGTGGTGCCGCCGCGCTTGGTCGTGCCGCCCGATTTGGCGGGCGCCACCGGGCGCAGTAGCAGCCGCTCCAGATCCTCGATCGCATCCTGCGTCACCGGACCCATGGTGGCGACGCGGTAGACCAGGTCCGCTTGCAGATCCTCGTCCATCAGCTGCAGCACGTCGGCGGCGATCGGCGCTTCGAGGTGCGCGAGCACCAACGCGATGATCTGCGGATGTTCGTTCTCGATCAGATTGGCGATCGTGCGCGGATCCATCCACTTGAGCGCTTCGAGTCCCGAGCTTTTCTCCTGCGGGGTGATGCGCGCCAGCATATTCTCGGCGCGTTCGTTGCCGAGCGCCTTCTGCATGATGTGCTTGATCTGCGTGCCGGCGCCGAAGCCGAGCGAGGTGCGCTGCCGGGCGCGGAGCACGAACTGGTCGAGCACCTTGTTGACCTGGCCTTCGCTGACGTCGGCCACGCTGAACATCGCGCCGCCGAGCGTCTGCACCTCCTGCGGGTCGAGCCGGCCGAGCAGTTGCGCGGCTTCCTCTTCGCCCAACAGCATCAGCAGGATCGCGGCGGCTTCGCTGCCGGCCGGGTCGTCGCTGGGTGCGTTCGCGGCGTCGAGTTGGGGATCGGCCTCGGCCATCAGTGGTCTGCCCCGGCCGGCATGTCGGCGCGGATCAGGTCGCGCACCACCAGAGCGGCGCGGTCGGGATCCTGGCGGACGAAGTTGCGGATCAGCGCGGCGCGGTCGGCATAGGCCGGCGCGGCCTCGATCATGTCGAGCGTCACCTTCCTGCCCGGATCATGCATCGCCTCGTTGGCGAGCACCGCGGCGATCTCCGTGCCGAGCGCGGGGTTGCGCGTCCGCGCGGCTGGCGACTGGGCGATCGCGGCGGCAATTGCGGCACGACGCTTCATCAGCGGCTTGATCACGCCGAAGAAGGCGAGCAGCGCGATGATCAGGCCGGTCACGTTGCGTCCGGCGATGCCGACCCACGGCGAGTCATACCATTTGGCGGCGGGCACCGCCTCGGGATCGATGAACGCGCGCGAGGTCAGCGCGACCTGGTCGCCGCGATTCTGGTCGAAGCCGACCGCGCCTTTCACCAACTGCTCGATCTGCGCCATCTCGGCCACGCCGCGGGGCTTGGCGCCCTGCTTGAGCGCGACCGCGACCGACAGGCGCTTCACTGTACCAATTGGGTTACGTGTGACCGATACCTCATGACCAAGTTGGAACGTCCGGTCATATTGCTCGCTGGTCTTGCCTTGCGTCGCGTTGGCGGCGGCGCCGGCCTGCGGTGCGCCGGGCGTCGCCGGGATCGCGGGATTCAGCGTCTGGTTGGGCTGGGTCGAAACCTGCGCCGCGCTCGGTGCCTGATTGGCAATCGCGCCGGGGATGCCGCCTGCGGGCGGGGTGCCGCCATTGGTGCCGTCGTTCGACCACTGGCCTTTTTCCGCGGCGATCGCGGCCTGGTCCTTGGGAAAGCTCTCGCGCGTCGCCTGCGTCTCGGCAAAGTCGAGATCGGCATGGACCTCGGTCGTGAAGCCATCCGCGCCGACGATCGGCGTCAGGATCTTGGAGATGGCGTCGATATAACGCTGCTCAACCTGGTTCTGCATATCGAGCTGCTTATCGGCACTGCCGTCGCCGCCCTTCTTGCTGAGCAGATGCCCTGCCTGGTCGACCACCGACACATTGTCGGGCGACAAACCGGGGACGGAGGAGGCGACCAGGTTGACGATCGCCTGCGTCTGGCCGTCGGAAAGTGCATGGCCCTGGCGCAGCGTCAGCATGACGGAGGCCGATGCCGGCGCCTCGTCGCGCACGAACACGCTCTGCTGCTCGGCGGCGATATGGACCTTGGCCGCCTGGACGGCGTCGATCGCCTCGATCGTGCGCGCAAGATCGGTTTCGCGCGCATCGCGCAGCCGCTCGCCCTCGACCGCCCGGCTCGCGCCCATCGGCAGCGACGCCATCACGCTGTCGCGGTCGGGGGCGCTCTTGGGCAGGCCCGCCTGCGCCAGCAGCATCTTCGCTTTGTAATAATCGCCGTCGGACACGGTCAGCGCGCCGGTCGAACGGTCGAGCGTGTAATTGATGTTCGACGCCTTGAGCGTGTCGGCGACCGCCGCCTTGTCGGAATCGCTCAGGCCCGAGAAAAGGTCGCGCTGCGGCCCCTTGGCGAAGCTGGTCCACGCCAGGAAGGCAATCAGGATCGCCGCCGCGATCCCCAGCAGGGGCAGGCTCTTCTGGACGGCGGGCTGGCCGGCAAGGCCCTTCACCCGCTCGAGCATTGCGCCCGGATTGGTGGCTGCGGGGACAGGGACGGGGAGGGATGAATCGCTCATCGATTATACCGGCATGCTCATGATGTCCTTGTATGCGGACAGGAGTTTGTTTCGGACCTGCAAGGTCGCCTGGAAGCCGACCGAGGCCTTTTCGCGCGCCAGCATCACGCCGGCGATATCGGTGGTGTCGCCGCGCTCATAGGCGTTGGTCGCCTGCTCGGCATTGGCCTGGAGCCCGTTCACTTCGGTGAGCGCGCTCTTCATCGCGCTCGCGAAATTGACGCCGCCTTGCGCACCGCCGATCTGGCCCGCGCCGCCGACGCCGGCGATGCCGTCGATCGGCTTCGCCGCATTGGCCGCGGCCTGTTGCAGCGCGCTATTCTGCTGGAGGATCGCGCTCCGCATCTGGAGCAGGGTGGTGGGGGATATTCCGCTCATCGCCTAAGCCTCCTCACGCTGCCGCCCGCATGCCGGCGAGCCGGTAGCGGAGCGTGCGTTCGCTGATGCCCAGCCGCTCGGCCGCGCGCAGGCGATGACCGCCGGTCGCGGCGAGCGCCTCTTCGATCGCTTCATATTCGGACGTCCGCGCCGCATCGGCGAGACGCGTGGTCGTGTTGGCCGCAGTCCGCGCCAGCGACTTGGGCAGATGGCGGACGCTCTGCGCCGCAGCGAGCGTGCCCGCCTCGATCGTCAGGTCATGCGCTTCGATCCGGTCGGTCGCGCGCAGCAGCATCGCGCGCTGCAGCACATTTTCCAGCTCGCGCACATTGCCCGGCCAGCCATGGCTCATCAGCCGTTCGATCGCGCCTTGCGTCGGCCAGGGGAAGCTTTCGCCCGGCGTCAGATGGCGCAGCATCAAAGTCGCGGTGATCGCGCGGACGTCGAGCCGGCGGTCGGCGAGCGGCTTGAGCATCAGCGGCATCACGTTCAGCCGCCAGTACAAATCGGCGCGGAACCGGCCTTGGGCGACTTCGGTCGCCAGATCGCGGTTGGCGGCGGCGATGACGCGGACGTTGATCGCGATCGGCTTGGTCGCGCCGATCGGCAAGACCTCGCGCTCCTGCAAGGCGCGCAGCAGCTTGGCCTGGAGCGGTAGCGGCAGTTCGGCGATCTCGTCGAGCAGCAAAGTGCCGCCCTCGGCCGCGCGGAACAGGCCTTCGCCCGCGCCCGCAGCGCCGGTGAAGGCGCCCTTCTGGTGGCCGAACAGCATCGCTTCGAGCATCGATTCGGGAAGCGCCGCGCAATTGATCGCGACGAACGGGCCGTCCGCGCGCGGGCTGCGCGCATGGATGAAGCGCGCGAGGCCCTCCTTGCCGGTCCCGGTTTCGCCGAGCACCAGCACGGTCGCGTCATGCGCGGCGATACGCGCGGCAAGATTGAGGAAAGCGGCGCTTTCGGGCTCGCCGCAGGCCGGGCGGCCATTGGGGCGCACCAGTTCGGCGATCAACGCATGCCCGAACGCCATATCCTCGAAACCGAATGCGATCTCGGCGGGAAAGCCCTTGGCGGCGGCGGTGAAAGCGGGCGCGCCTTCGCGGACGTCCAGCACGATATCGCTGTGGCGGGCGGCGGCGCGCTCCGAAAGCGCGATGATCCGGATCATGTCCTTGGGCGCGGCGTCGGCGGCGGTGATTCGCACGGTCGCCAGGCCGACCCCGGCGAGCCAGGACGCCAGAGCGGGAGCGACCGCTGCTGCGCCTTCACTCAAACCGATCTGGCTCATGGAAACTCCCCGAACAGCCGGCAATCTTTTGCCGATATGGGCTGGTTACCCCTGAATTAACTTAAAAAGTCTTAATAGAACGGGTGCGCGGCGGGCCCGCGTCGCGCATGCACGGCGCGCCCACGCGGCCCACGCACATCGGCGGGCGTCGCGCCCGCGCCTTGGACCCACTTTTTCGAGGGCCCGAAAATTTTCTGGTTAAAGCCCCGCTACCCGCTGCCGTTACCCAATTCGAGGCGGGAGCAGGACCACTGTCCATGACTGCCTGATTTGAGCGGGAAAGGAACCCACAGTGACTGTTATCAACACCAACGTGAGCGCCCTGCGGGCCCAGAACGGTACCCGCATGGCCAATGAGGCTCTGCAGGTCGCGATGGAGCGCCTGTCGAGCGGCAAGCGCATCAACTCCGCGAAGGACGACGCCGCCGGCCTCGCCATTTCGTCTTCGATGACCTCGCAGATCCGCGGCATGACGCAGGCGGTTCGCAACGCCAATGACGGCATCTCGATGGCCCAGACCGCCGACGGCGCGCTGGACGAGGTGACCAACATGCTGCAGCGTATCCGCGAGCTCTCGGTTCAGGCTGCCAGCGGCACCTACCAGGCCTCCGATCGCACCAATCTGCAGACCGAAGTCACGGCGTTGGCCTCGCAGATCACGTCGATCACGTCGAACACCAAGTTCAACGGCGTTGGCCTGTTCACCGGTTCGGCCGGTTCCGGCGGCACCGTCACCATCCAGACCGGCTCGAGCTCGAGCGACACGGTCGGCATGGACTTCACGGCGCTCAACCTGTCGGCCGTCAGCTCGGTCAACCTCGGCACCGCTGCCGGCGCCACTGCCGCGATGGGCTCGCTCGATACGCTGATCACCACGGTCAGCACCAAGCGCGCCACGCTGGGTGCCGCTGAGAGCCGCCTGAGCTCGGTGGTCAACAACCTGACCAGCAACATCACCAACCTGACCGACGCGCGCTCGCGGATCGAGGATGCCGACTTCGGCACCGAAACCACGAACCTCGCCAAGTCGCAAATCCTGGCGCAGGCTTCCACCGCGATGCTTGCCCAGGCCAATCAGAGCCAGCAGAGCGTTCTCAAGCTGCTCCAGTAATCCTCGAAGAGGATTGACCCAGATACGGGTGTCGAACCCCGGGCGCTGTTCCCCCTTGGCGCCCGGGGCTTCTTCTTTTTTGTCGATGAAGCGTTTCCACGGGCCGTTGCCCCTCACGCGCACGGTCCCTAAGGCGCGGACATGAGCGCCGCGCACAGCCACCATGATCATGGCCATGATCATCACCATCACGGCCATGACCATGGTCATGATCACGGCCACGGCCATCACGACCATACCGCCGGCGCCAGTGCGCGGTCGCTCGGACTGGCGTTGATCCTGAGCGGATCGGTGCTCGGCATCGAGCTGGTCGGCGCCTTCCTCTACAACAGCCTCGCTTTGTTGTCCGACGCGGCGCACATGCTGACCGACGTCGCGGCTTTGCTGATCGCACTGATGGCGGTACGGATCGGCACCAAGGCGCCCGACGACAAGCGCACCTTCGGCTATAAACGGCTGGAGATCCTCGCCGCCGCCTTCAACGCTTTGCTGCTGTTCGCCGCGGCGGCTTATGTCTTGGTGCAGGCGATCGGCCGTTTCCACACCCCGGAGCCGGTGGCGGCGAACGGCATGCTGATCGTGGCCGCGATCGGCCTTGTCATCAACGTGATCGCGATGGGCGTGCTGATGGGCGGGCGCGGCGAGAGCATCGCGGTCAAGGGCGCCTATCTGGAGGTCTGGTCGGATGCGATCGGATCGTTCGGCGTGATCATCGGCGCGCTGCTGATCCGGTTCACCGGCAAGGTCTGGATCGATCCCGTGGTCGCGATCGGCATCGCCTTATGGGTATTGCCGCGCACCTGGGCCTTGCTCAGGGATACGATCAACGTCCTGCTCGAAGGCGTTCCCAAGGGCATCGATCTCGCCGAGATCCGCCAGGCGATCGCCGATCATCCCGGCGTGTGCGACGTGCACGATCTGCACGTCTGGTCGATGGCGATCAGCGACGTGAACGGCTCGGTCCATATCGCGATCGTCGAGGAAGCGAATGGCGAGGACGTCCGCCGTACGGTGGCGGAGCTGCTCGACCACCGCTTCGGCATCGGCCACGCCACCATCCAGATCGAACGCGACCCCTGCCACGCCACGGCAAGACCCCATCGCTAACCCGGCTCGCGGAAGCGAGCCGTGGACCGCGGGCAATTGCTAAGCATCGAGCTTGAACTAAAACCCGTTCGCCCTGAGCTTGTCGAAGGGCTGTCTTTTCTTCTCGTAAAGGGAAGGACGGGGCTTCGACAGGCTCAGCCCGAACGGAAGGAGCGATCTCGATTAATCGCAGTCCGCGCCTGTGGAGCGTAGGAACGGGCGCTAATGTTGGAAAGCGGGCGCTACCACCATGTCCGACTTCGCCATAGGAGTAGCACGAAGGCCAATACTCCAATAACAAAGGCCAGATAGGCTGCACCGAAAAACACACCCATACCGGATTGGCCGTCACCAGAAGTGTCATGGACGGCTTGTAACCAAAGTATATGGAATGTGATCTGGTAGGCTGCGACTGATGCGATGCAGCCCGCAAGCAGCGAAATCCCGAGCCGCTTGATCCATGTTAGCATCCGTTGAGACTCGCGCATTATTGCGGTTTCCGCAACTCGCTTGTGGGTCGGCAATGGCCGGTAGCCAACCGTCCGCTTCTGGATCGACAGCGGACCGTCCGCCTCGGCCCTTTCACTCCGCCCATTCGCTAAGCGATTTCCGGAGCCGGTCGAGCGCGGCCTTCTTGATCTGGCACACGCGCGCGGCACCCACGCCCAGCGTCTGGCCGATCTCGTCCAGGTTCATCTCCTCGACGAAATAGAGCTGCAGCACCATCGCCTCGCGCTCGGGCAGTTCGGAGATATGCTCGGCCAGCGCGCGGCCCAGTTCCTCGCGCTCGAGCGTCTGGTCGACGCGCTCCTCGACGTCCGCGAACCAGATCGATTGGTCCGAATAGACCTCGTCGAGCGATTCCTGGCGTATCGAGATCGCCGAATCCGCCATTTCGCGGAATTCGCCCGGCTCAAAACCCATCGCCTTGGCCAGCTCCGCTTCGCTCGGCGATCGGCCCCATTGCGCCTCGAACTTGGCGCTCGCCTCGTTCATCGCCTTGCGCTTGGCCATCGCCGATCGGCAGATGGTCGCATGGCGGCGCAGATGGTCGATCATCGCGCCGCGGATCCGCATCGACGCATAGGTCGAGAAAGCGTGGCCGCGATCCTCATAGCCGTTGGCGGCTTCGACCAACGCGACCATCCCGATCTGCACCAGGTCCTCGACATCGAGCGCGCTCGAGACGCGGCCATGGACGTGCCAGGCGATCTTGCGCACCAGCGGCATATGCTGGCGCGCGAGCGCCGCCGGGTCCGGCCGCGCCGGCCGCCGTTGATAGGTCATCGCGCCTTCCGGAGGCGCTGCCTGTTGCGCGAGGCTCATGCCGCCATCTCCCGTCCGGCCGGCAGCGTCGGTGCCGCGCTGGCGTTATTGCTGCCGACGATCGCCATCACCTCGACTGCCTTGCCGTCGGGAATCTCGAGGAAGGACATGATCGGCGTTTCGGGCAGATGGGGTTTGAGAAGCCGTGCCACCGCGCGACGCGCCAATGGCGAGGTCACCAAAGCGAAGCGTGTCGCGGTGCCGAGCAAGGGCTGCGCCGCCTGATTCACCGCCGCGATGATCCGCTGCGCGAGCGCGGGCTCGAACGGATGCGCCGCATTGGGGCCGACGCGCACCGCCTGCGCGAGCAGGCCTTCGAGTTCGGCATCGAACGTGACGACGGGAAGCGGCATGCGCACCGGCACAATCGTCTGCACGATCAGCGCGCCGATGCGCTGCCGCACCGCTTCGTTGAGCTGCACCGGATCGGTGGTTTCGCGCGATGCGTCGATCATCGCCTCCGCCACGCGGCGGAAATCCTTGAGCGGCACGCCTTCGGCGAGCAGTGATCGGCACGCCGCGGCAAGCTGCGCCAGCGTGAGCGGCGCCGGGGTGAGGCCCGCGACCAGTTGCGGCGAGCTTTCCTTGAGCGCGTCGAGCAATTTCTGCGCCTCGTCCATGCCGAACAAGTCGGCGGCCGAATTGGCGATCAGCTGGTTGAGGTGCGTCGCGATCACGGTCGCGCCGTCGACCACCGTATAACCCGCGACGACCGCGTCATTGCGCTGCTCGGGCCGGATCCATACCGCGTCCAGGCCGAAGCTCGGATCCTTGGTCACGCGACCTTCGACCGTGCCGATCAGTTCGCCCGAATCGAGCGCGAGCAGGTCGTCGGGCCAGCATTCGTCCTCGCCCACGACCACGCCCGCCACCGTGATCCGGTAGGAGTTCGGCCCGAGCGAAAGATTGTCGCGCACGCGCACCAGCGGCACGACGAAGCCGAGCTCGCGGCTCAGCTGGCGGCGGATGCCCGTGATGCGCGCCATCAAGGGCGCGCCTTTGCGCTCGTCGACCAGCCCGACCAGTCCATAACCCAGCTCCAGGCTCAGCGCGGCGCCGTCCGAAACCTCGTCCCACTGGATCTGGCTCGGATTGACTACCGGGGCGGGGAGGGGGACCGCCGCCGCGACCGCGGCCGCATCCTTCGATTTCTTGAGCTTCCATGCGATCGTGCCGGCGATGCCGGCGGCGGGCAGGATGATGAAATGCGGCATGCCCGGCAGCAGGCCGAGGAACCCGAGGATGCCTGCAACCGGCGGCCAGGCCTTGGCCATGCCGAATTGGCTGGTGATCTGGTTGGCCAGGTCCTGGTCGGATTTGACGCGCGTGACGATCGCGGCGGCCGCGATCGAGAGCAACAAGGCGGGCACCTGCGCGACTAGCGCATCGCCGATCGCGAGCTGGATGTAATCGGACGCGGCCTCGCCGACCGCCATCTTGTGGCTGAACACACCCAGGATCAGGCCGCCGACGATATTGATGACCAGGATCAGCACGCCGGCGGCGGCGTCGCCCTTCACGAACTTGGACGCACCGTCCATCGAACCATAGAAATCGGCCTCGGTCGCGAGCTCGACGCGGCGCGCCTTGGCGTCTTCGGGGGTGATCAGGCCGGAATTCAGGTCGGAATCGATCGACATCTGCTTGCCGGGCAAGGCGTCCAGCGTGAAGCGGGCCGACACCTCGGACACGCGGCCCGCGCCTTTGGTGATCACCACCATGTTGATGATCATCAGGATGCCGAACACGAACAGGCCGACGGCATAGTCACCGCCGATCAGGAAATGGCCGAATGCCTCGATCACATGGCCCGCCGCCGCGGCGCCGGTATGGCCGTTGACCAGCACGACACGGGTCGAGGCCACGTTGAGCGCGAGGCGCAGCAAGGTGGCGAACAGCAGCACGGTCGGGAAAGCGGAGAAGTCGAGCGGCTTCTCGGCATTCAGCGCGACCATCAGCACCGCGAGGCTGATCAGGATATTGGTGATGAACCCGATGTCGAGCACGATGCTCGGCACGGGGACGATCATCAACCCGACGAGCATCAGCGTCGCCAGGGGCAGGATTGCCCCCTTCAACGAACCGATCCACAGACTGCGGCTAATCGCTTTGGTCGCCATCTTTACCTCTTACCTACGGAGGAAAAGAAGCAAGAGACGTGCCAGGATTAGGAGACTGGCCGTCTGCCGTCCCAAGGGAGCGGGCCTGGATTGCCTCGCTTACACCAGCCGCAACAGACAATTGCGAGGAGCCCGGCGAAGCCGGGGACGAAGCAATCCAGGCCCGCGCACAGGGAAACTACGGCCGGGAAGCGCCCAAAACAAAAAAACCGGCCTCCCGGCCGGCGCTCTCCCTTAGCTACAGAGCCGAAAAGGTCAGCTCAGCTTGCCGCTGCGTCCATAAGCCGCCGCGCGCGGCGCGCCCGCCAGGCTGATCAATTTGTCCAGGCTGCGGCGGTTCTGATCGGCGAGCGCGTTGACATGGCCGCGCGCCGCTTCCGCGCCCTTGAGGATCTGGATCAGATCGTCGCGCAATCCGGGGCGCTCGCGCCAGCCGCCCACCTTGCGCACGTCCTCGACCGCGGTCGCGACCGCGGCATTGGCCGCGTCGACCGCCGCGATGTCGCGCGCGTTCAGCGCCGCGATCAATGCGGCCTGGGCGTCGTTCAGCTGCTGGAGGGCAATGTCGCTCATTTGGTCGGCAGGTCGAGCTCGATCATGCGATCGGCAATCGCCTTCGCGTCGATCTTGTAGCTTCCGTTGGCGATCGCCTCGCGGATCGATGCCACCTTGGCGGTATCGATCGGCGCGCCCTGCGCGGCCAGCTCGGCGGCGGGCGTGGTGATCGTGCCGGACGCCTGCGCGTCCGCGGATTCGACCTTGGCGACGGGCTCGTTCTTGGCCACGCCTTCGCTTCGCACATTCGCGGTGCGCGCGATGCCGGCCGGTCCGACTGCATTGATCATCGTCGCATCCTTTCGCATCACGCTCACCCAACCAGAACCATCGCCTGATCGGAATAACGGCACAATCGCCAATTATTTAAATCCTGGTAATCTCACGCGACCGGTTTCGATAACTTCCGCGAAAATCGGGTTATTTTTTCCGTCCGCCTTGACGCGGATGCGGCTTCCGGCGGCTCCATCCTCTTGCGCGATGGCCGAAACGCTGACGCTGAAGCCATTGGTTTCGGCAACCAGGTCCACCGGATCGCCCCGGCGGACGACCAGATCGGCCTTCGCGGCCCCCGTAACATTCTGTGCGCTGCCAAGCCGCGCGATCGGCACGCGGATCCGCCAGTTCAACGGCGCGCAGCGCAGCGCGATCGCACCCATTGCGGGCGGATCGATCTGCACCGTCGTCGGGCAGGTGGCGAGCTTCAGCCGGCGATCGATCGGCGCGGCCGGTCCTCCCGGCTCGCCGATGCCCGCGCCCAGCGCGTTGATCAGCCGCGCTTCGAGCGCATCGATATTCTGGAACTGAGGCGTCGCCGCTGCCGCAGGAGCGGCAAGCAGGGCCAGCAGGGGGAGGGCACGCATCGTCATACCCGTATTTACGCAAAAGCCGTGCCAAGATTGAGGATGGGTTGCACGAACTCCCCTCCCTTGGCAGGGAAGGGTTAAGCGTCGTCAATTCCGCGTGATCTGGATCACCTGTCCACCGCCCGTAGCGGGGTCGATCGCGACCGCGATCCTGTCCTGTGCGATGCCCGAATTGCCGAGCGCGCGCGCCACCGCCGCGGTCCGGGCCGCGGCCAGCTCCCAGCCGTCGAAGCGTGCGGCCTTGGGATCGGTCCCACGGCTGCTGACGATGAGCTTCGCACCGCCCACGCTGTGGCCGAAATCGTCAAGTATCTTATGCGCTTGCGGCGTCATGACGGCCTCGCCCGGCTCGAACCAGGCATTGGCATTCTGCTCGATGGCGGCGTCGGCGCGCGCGCCAAAGGCCGCGCGCAGCCCGGCCGAGAGGTGGTTCGCGTCGGGCTTCGCCTGCAGCAACACGAAGAAGCCAAGCAACAGCAGACAAAGATCGGCGAAGCTCAGCGCCCAGCGCTGCCGTCCCGCTCTCACGTGCCGTAGTTCCGCTCGAGCACGCGGCGCAGCCCCTGCGCATGGTCCAGCTCGGCCCGCGCCAGCGCGCAGAAATGGTCGAGCGTGCGCCGCTGCCAGGCCAGCTCGGCCTCGGACAAGCGTTCGAGCCGGTCGGCGACCGGCCCCGCGATCAGATTGGCGAGCAATATGCCCCAGAGCGTCGCCACCAACGCGGTCGCCATCGGCGCGCCGATCAACGCGGGGTCGGTCATATGCGCGAACATCCGCACCAGCCCGAGCACGGTCGCGCACATCCCCATCGCCGGAGCGGCATCGGCCAGATCGCGCCAGAAAGTGACGTTGGCGGCATGGCGCCGCGCGCGCGCGTCGAGCGTCTCGTTCGTCCAGCGCGTGAAATTCTCGCTGTTCTTGGCCTCGGAAAGCTTGCGCATCGCTTCGCGCAGGAAGCGCCCCGCGGTGGAGACGCGGTCGGCGCAGACGATGCCCTTGGTCTCGGCGATCTTCTCGACCTTGCCCATGGCAACGATCGCGGCGAGCGCATCGGCGTCGGGATCGGCGGCGAAAAAGGGGCGTAGCGCGGCGAACGCGGGCCCAAAGGCCGCGCGTCCGCCGCGGAGCAACGCTGAGACCGACGCCCCACCGAACACGATCATCAGCGCCGCCGGGTCCAGAAGCCGTTCGACTTGCGCGAAAAACTCCACGCTCAACTGCTCCCAGCCCAAACACCGGCAAAGATTTGCCGCCCCCGGCAAAATCTTGCCGTTCTCGCCCCGACAGCGCTTGCCGGCACAGTTTTCCGGGGTGCCGCCAACGAATTGGCACACCCTTTGCAACGATGCTGGCGACGCCGCCGTCCAACATCATTCACGACAGCGGCACCGGAAACTTTAGGAAGAAAAGGAAGGGCGCCATGGCAAACAATGATCCGCTCTTCGGGATCAGTGGCGACGCGCTGAAGCTGCGCTCGCAGCGCATGTCGCTGCTGGCGTCGAATATCGCTAATGCGGCGACCCCCAATTACAAGGCGCGCGACTTCGATTTCCAGAAGGCGCTCGCGTCCGCCCAATCAGGCCAGTCGCTCGACGCGGCGGCCAACCAGGCGGCCGGCTATCGCGTGCCGCTCGAAACCTCGCTCGACGGCAATACCGTCGAACTGTCGACCGAGCAGACTTTGTTCGCGGAGAATGCCGTCCAGTACAAGACGACGCTCTCCTTCCTCCAGGGTCGCATCTCGACCGTGATGACGGCGCTGAAGGGGGAATAAGCCATGAGCAACATGTCGATCTTCGATATTTCCGGCCGCGCCATGGCGGCGCAGCTGGTGCGGCTCAACACGACCGCGTCGAACCTCGCCAATGCCAATTCGGTCTCGACCACCAAGGAAGGCGCGTTCCGCGCGCTCAAGCCGGTGTTCAAGACGGTCGATGGCGGGGCGGGCATCGCCACCGTCCAGGTTTCGCAGGTGGTCGCGTCGCAGACCGATCCCACGAAGCGCCACGATCCCGGCAATCCGCTCGCCGACAAGAATGGCGACGTCTGGGACGCCGGCGTCGATCAGGCCGCCGAGATGGTCGAGATGATGGAGACCGCGCGCCAATATCAAAACAACGTGCAGGTCCTCCAGACCGCCAAATCCCTTACCCTCGATACGCTGAGGCTCGAAAAATGACCGTATCAACCGGAAACTCCTATCTGGATTCGCTGTCCAATTCGGCGGCGACGGCGGCGGCCACGGCCTCCAAGTCGAACCAGACGATCGACCAGTCGGGTTTTCTGAAGCTGCTCACCGCGCAGCTCCAGACGCAGGATCCGACCGCGCCGACCGACACCAACACGATGACCCAGCAAATGGCGACGTTCAGCCAAGTCGCGGGCATCACCGAGATGAACCAGTCGCTCAAGTCGATGCTGAGCGGCGTCAACGCCTCGCGCTTCGGCGATGCGTCAGGCTGGATCGGCCGCGCCGCGCTCATCAGCGGCAACGTCGCAACCCAGGCTACCAACGGCGCTTATGCCGGCCAGATCAGCCTGCCGGCGGATGCCAAGGACGTGACGCTCAACCTGGTCAATTCCAGCGGTCAGACCGTCTATTCGCAGGATCTTGGCGCCAAGGGCCAGGGCGACGTCTCCTGGTCGTGGGACGGCAAGGATCCGTCGGGCAACGCCACCAAGGACGGCGCGCTGCAGGTGATCGTCACCGCGACCGGCACCGACGGCAAGAGCGAGAGCCCCACGCTTTCGACCTGGAACGAGATCCAGTCGGTCAAGTCGCCCGCGACCGGCACCACGCAGCTCATCACCGGCCTCGGTTCGATCGATCCGGCCGATATTCTTCAGCTTTCCTAATCAACGCTTGCTCGCAGGAGTCATCCCATGTCCTTCTACACCTCGCTGTCTGGCCTCAAGGGCGCCCAGTCCGACCTCGCGGTCATCTCGAACAACATCGCCAATGTCGGCTCGATCGGCTTCAAGAAGAGCCGCGCCGAATTCGGCGATCTGATCTCGGCCTCGCCGCTCCAGTCGGGCACGGTCGCGGGCCAGGGCACGCGCCTGAAGGAGATCAGCCAGCAGTTCACGCAGGGCGGTTTCCAAACCTCCGACCGCGCGCTCGACCTCGCCATTTCGGGCCAGGGCTTCTTCGTCACGAAGAGCGGTTCGCAGCTCAGCTACACCCGCAACGGCGCGTTCAGCCTCGATGGCGACCGCTATATGGTCGACAGCAACGGCGCCCGGGTTCAGGTGCTGCCGGTCGACAGTTCGGGTATCCTCAGCGCCAGCGGCATTTCGTCGGCCACCAACCTGCAGATCCCGCAGACCTCCGGTTCGCCGATCGCGACCAGCGCGGTCCAGCTCTCCACGACCTTGCCCAGCAACGCCGACCTACCGGCGAACCGGGTCAATTATTCCGCCGCCAATCCGTACAAGTTCGATCGCTTCGATTCGAACAGCTACAATTATTCGACCGCGACGACGGTCTATGACAGCTCAGGCAACCCGCAGCAGGCGACGCTCTATTATGTGCGCACCGGCGTGCCGGATGCGACCGCAGTGCCGCCGGTCACGACCAGCACGTGGGACGCGCATCTGTTCATCGGCGATCAGGAGGCGAGCTCGGACGGCAATACGTCGACCACGCCCGCCGCGCCGCTCGCGCTGACGTTCGACAATACCGGCTCGCTCGTATCGCCGACCACCACCACCCAGTTCAGCAGCGTGCTGCCGGCGGGTGCGGGGGCGCCGATCTCGATCAAGCTCACCTACGATGCCGCCAACACGCGCCAGGCGTCTTCGACCTTCACGCCCGGTACGATCACGCAGAACGGCAAGGCCGCGGGCCAGCTCACCAACATCTCGGTCGACGGCAATGGCCTGGTCGCCGCCACTTTCTCCGATGGCAGCACCAAGAAATTGGGCGCGATCATGATCGCCAACTTCCCGAACACCAACGGCCTGCGCCAGCTCGGCGACAGCCGCTGGGGCCAGAGCGGCCTGTCGGGCGAACCGATCATCAGCCAGGCGGGCAGCGGTTCGGCCGGCACGATCCAGTCGGGCGCGCTCGAGGAAGCCAATGTCGACATCACCGAAGAGCTGGTTTCGCTGATCTCGGCGCAGCGCAACTTCTCCGCGAACGCCAAGTCGATCGAGACGGCCAACAACATGACCAACACGATCATCCAGCTGCGTTCGTAAGAGCAATTTAGGCAAGGAACCGAGCCGTGGATCGTCTGATCTACTCTTCGCTGGCGGCAATGCGTGGCGCGATGGCGCGCCAGGCGACGATCGCCAACAATCTCGCCAACGTGAACACGGCGGGGTTTCGCGGGGAGTTCACCAGCGCCGAGGCCGAATGGCTGAAGGGCAGCGGGCTGAACAGCCGCGCCACCGTGTCGGAAGACGTGACTGGCGCGAACATGACGGCAGGCGCGGTCCAGGCCACCGGGCGCGACCTCGACGTCGCGCTCAACGGTGACGCGCTGCTCACGGTGCAGGCTCCGGACGGGTCCGAAGCCTATACCCGCCGCGGCGATCTCCAGCTGTCCGAGAGCGGTCTGCTCACCACCGGCGACGGCATGCCCGTCCAGGGCCTGAGCGGACCAATCACGATTCCGCCCGCGGACAGCGTGTCGATCGGCAAGGACGGGCAGATCTGGGTCGTGCCGCAGGGTGGCGATCCCAAGAGCCCGCAGGCGGTGGACACGATCAAATTGGTCTCGCCCCAGGGCTCGACCATCAAGAAGGGCCTCGACGGCCTGTTCCACGTCGATGGCGGCGGCGCGCTGCCGTCCGACCCCGACGCCACGCTCACATCCAAGAGCATCGAAGGCTCGAACGTCAATGCGTCGGCGACGCTCGTCGACATGATCGACGCGTCGCGCTCCTGGGAAGCCCAGGTGAAGATGCTCACCACCGCGCAGGACATGGACAAGTCCGCTTCCGCGCTCATGCAGATCTCCGAGTAAGGACAGGTCATGACCAACGCAGCCCTCCACGTCGCGCGCACGGGCCTCGACGCCCAGAACGAGAAGATGCGCGTGATCGCGAACAATCTCGCCAACGTGAACACGACCGGCTTCAAGCGCGATCGCGCCAATTTCGAGACGCTCGCCTATCAGCAGATCACCGCGCCCGGCGCGCAGGCGACCGATCAGAACAAATATGCGACCGGCATGAACCTCGGCTCGGGCGTCCAGATCCAGGGCACGGCGCGGATCGACACGCAGGGCTCGATGCAGATCACCGGCAACAGCCTCGACCTGGCGATCCAGGGCGCGGGCTTCTTCCAGGTGCTCAAGCCCGATGGCACGACCGGCTACACCCGCGACGGCAGCTTCAGCCGCACCGCCGACGGCACCGTCGTCAATTCGTTGGGCATGGCGCTCCAGCCGCCGATCCAGATCCCCGACAACGCGACCGGCATCACCGTCGGCGCGGACGGCACGGTCTCGGTCACGTCGCAGGGCCAGACCCAGCCCAGCGTCGTCGGCAAGATCCAGACGGTGCGCTTCACCAATCCGTCGGGCCTCCAGGCGGACGGCAACAATCTGCTGTCCGAAAGCGCGGCTTCGGGCGCGCCGCAGGTCGGCGACGCGGGTACCGACGGCCGGGGCACGCTCGCGCAGGGCAGCCTCGAATCCTCGAACGTGGATATCACGGAGGAGCTGGTCGACATGATCGAAACCCAGCGCGCTTATGAGGTGAACTCGAAGGTCATCAAGGCGACCGACGAGATGCTCCAGACCGCGAACCAGCAGCTCTGATGATGCGCAAATCCACTCTCCTGTTCGGCCTCTCCGTCGCATTGGCCGCCGGCCAGCCCGCGCATGCGCTCTTCGGCCAGCACAAGCGCATGGCCGAATTGCGCTCCGAATATCAGCCGACGCCTTATCAGCCTCCCGCCGCCGCGCCCGCGGACGGCGCGATCTTCCACGCCGCCGCCGGCTATGCGCCGCTCACCTCGGGCGCGCGCGCGGCGCAGGTCGGAGACATCCTGACCATCGTCCTGGTCGAGCGAACGCAGGCGACCAAGAGCAACAGCGCCACCACCGACCGCAGCGGCAGTCTCGGCCTTGTGCCGCCGGTCACCGGCCCGCTCAGCTTCCTCAAGTCGACCAGCCTGACCGCCAGCGGCGGCGGCAAGTTCGACGGCAAGGGCGGTGCCGAGCAGTCGAACCAGCTGAACGGCGCGATCAGCGTCACCATCGCCGCGGTCTATCCCAACGGCACGATGCTGATCCGGGGCGAGAAGAATCTCACGCTCAACCGCGGCGACGAGCAGATCCGCATTTCGGGCCTGGTGCGCGTGCAGGATATCGATCTCGACAATACGGTGCCGTCGACGCGCGTCGCCGACGCCAAGATCACCTACGCCGGCACGGGCGAGATCGCCCGCGCCAGCCGCCAGGGGTGGCTCAGCCACTTCTTCTCGATCCTGAGCCCCTTCTAGGATTCACATCCATGAATCTCGTTTCCCCCTTCCGTCTCCCTCGCGACGAGGTCGCCGCGCCGGCGCCGCTCGGCCCGCGCCTGCGCGCGTTCGGCCTGCGGTTGTTTCCGACGCTCGCGGGCATGGCGCTGGTGATCTTCGCGATGCTGCTGACGAGCCCGGTTTCGGCGGAGCGGATCAAGGATCTGGGCCATTTCCAGGGCCTGCGCGCCAACCAGCTGACCGGCTACGGCATCGTCGTCGGCCTGGCAGGCACGGGCGATGACAATCTCGAATATACGACGCAGAGCATGCACAGCGTGGCGTCGCGCTTCGGCATGCAATTGCCTGCGGGCGTCAATCCCGCGCTCAAGAATGCCGCGGCGGTGATCATCACCGCCGAGCTGCCGCCTTTCGCCAAGCCCGGCGAACGGCTCGACATCACCGTCGCCGCGATGGGCAAGGCCAAGAGCTTGCGCGGCGGCACCTTGCTGATGACCCCGCTCCAGGGCGCGGACGGCCAGGTCTATGCGATGGCGCAGGGCAACCTCGCCGTCGGCGGCCTCGGCGTCTCCGCCGCGGACGGCTCCAACATTACGATCAACGTGCCGACCGCGGGCCGCATTCCCGGCGGCGCCACGGTGGAAAAGTCGGTCGATGCCGGTTTCGCCACCACGCCCGAACTGCACTTCAACCTGGCCGAGGCCGATCTCACCACGGTCGGCCGCGTCGCCGCCGCGATCAACCACAGCCTCGGCGCCGGCCGGGCGCGTGCGATCGACGCGGTCACCGTCTCGATCAGCGCGCCCGAAGGCGCCGAGGTCCGCACCGCGATGATGGGCCAGATCGAGGATCTGCTCGTCGATCCGGCCGACGCCCCCGCCAAGGTGATCGTCAACGCCCGCACCGGCACGGTCGTGATCAACGGCGCGGTGCGGATCGCGCCCGCGGCGGTCAGTCACGGCAAGCTCACGGTCAAGGTCAACGAAAATTTCAAGGTCTCGCAGCCCGAGCCCTTCAGCCGCGGCGGCCAGACCGTGGTCGTGCCCAAGAGCAAGATCGACATCGACGAGGAACGTAATCCGATGTTCCGCTTCGCGCCCGGCGCCAGCCTGTCCGACATCGTCAAGGCGGTGAACGCGATCGGTGCATCGCCCGCCGATCTGGTCGCGATCCTCGAGGCGCTCAAGGAAGCGGGCGCGATGAAGGCGGAGCTCGTGGTCCTGTGACGACGATCCCCATCACGAACGCGGCTGCGGCTGCCGCCGCCGCGCCGTCCACGGCTGCGCCCGACCAGGCGAAGCTGAAGAAGGCGGCGCAGGCGTTCGAGGCGGTGTTCGTGCGCCAGCTGATCGGGTCGATGCGCTCCGCCAGCGATGGCGACGGCCTGTTCGATTCCGAAGCCAGCAAGCAGTTCCAGGACATGGCCGACGCCAAGACCGCCGACGCGATGGCGCAGAAGGGCGCGCTCCACATCGCCGACATGCTGGTCAAGCAATATGGCGCGCGCCTCGCCGGCAGCGCCGCCGCTACGGCCGGCGCGCCTGCGGCTGATACGAAGGCGGCGGCGCAATGAGCGACCTGCTGTCCATCGGCAAATCGGGCGTGCTCGCCTATCAGAGCGCGCTCGCCGGCATTTCCGAAAACGTCGTCAACGCCAATAATGACGGTTTCGCCAAGCGCCAGGTGACGATGAAGGAACAATATACGGCCGCCGGGCCGGCGTTCCTCTATCGCGGCGCCGGCTCGTTCAACGGCGTGCAGGCGGCCGACGTCACCCGCGTGTGGGATCAATATGCCGCGTCCAAGGCGTGGAGCGCCAACTCCGACAATTCGCAGGCCAGCACGCGCTCGCAATTTTTCGGCACGATCCAGGATTCGCTCAATGACGGCGATTCCGGCGTGGGCGTGAAGCTCACCGGAATTTTCACCGCGGGCAATTCGCTCGCCGCCAATCCGACCGACGCGACCTTGCGCCAGAGCTTTCTCTATGCGCTGCAGGACGCCTCCGGCGCGATCAACAAGACCGCCGCCAACCTCACCAAGGTCAGCGCCACCATCTCCAGCCAGGCCGGTGATGCGGTCGGGCAGGTCAATGATGCTTTGTCCGCGCTCGCGCGGATCAACCTCGCGCTCAAGACCGCGCCGCAGGGCACGTCGGGCCGCGCCTCGCTCGAAGACCAGCGCGACACGATCATCGGCACGATCAGCGACAAGATCGGGATCGACGTCACGCTCGATTCCTACGGCTCCGCCACGCTCCGGATGAACGATACCGGCGGGCCGATGCTGCTCGATGGCGGTTCCGCCATCTCCGGGTTGGTCTCTCTGTCGCTCGCCGCCAACGGTACGTTCGGCATGAGCGTCTCCAACGACGGCACCACCTCCGCGGTCAGCCCGACCTCGGGTGCGCTCGCCGGCTATGCCGAAGCCGCCAACCAGATCGCCGGGCGCCGATCGCAGCTCGATACGATCGCCGCCAACCTCGTGCAGCAGGTCAATAACTGGAACGCGCAGGGGACCGATCTCAACGGCAATCCCGGCGGTGCCCTGTTGACCGGCACCGATGCCGCCAGCCTCGCCGTCTCCGCCACCGATCCCAATCTGATCGGCGCGGCCAACGCGGCCGGCCCCAACGGCAATTTGCTGACCTTGTCTGCATTGCGCGGCACCAACGGCGCCGAAGCCAGCTGGCGTTCGATGGTGAACGATCAGGCGCTTCGCGTGCAGTCCGCCACCACGCTCGCGACCAGCGCTGCCGCTGCCAAGGATGGCGCTTATTCCGCGCTGGACAATGTCTCCGGCGTCGACCTCGATACCGAGGCCGCCCAGCTGATGCATTTCCAGCAGGCTTATTCGGCTTCGGCCAAAATCATCCAGACCGCCCGCGAGACGCTGCAGGCGGTGCTCGACTTGTTCTGAGGGCCAAAAACATGATCAGCTCCACCCGCTACAATGCTCAGGCCGAGATCAATCGCCAGACCGAATTGTCGAAGCAGATCGCGCAACTCCAGGCGAGCGTATCGACCGGCAAGCGGCTGTCGGCACCGTCGGACGATCCCGGCGCGGCGCAGCGCATCTCCGAAATCCGCCAGACCCAGGCCGATCAGGTGGTGTGGAACATCAACGTCAACATGGGTACCTCGATCGCCTCGGCGGTCGATACCAGCCTGACCAGCATTTCCAGCATGATCGACCGCGCCAAGGAACTGGTCCTGTCCGGCCGCAACGACACGACCTCGCCCACCGATCGCACCGCGATCACGCAGGAATTGCAGTCGATCATCGCCAAGCTCGACAGCGCCTCGACCGCCAACGATCCGACCGGCGCGCCGCTTTACCCGACCGGATCGCCGCTCGCGATCCCGGTGTCGGACACGCTCAGCCTGCCGGCGACCGCGCAGCGCGATCAGGTGTTCGGCAATGTCGCCACCGCGAGCGGTCCGCAGACGTTGCAACAGATATTGGGCGCCGCCATCACCGCGATCAACGGCAGCGACGCCGCCCGTGCCAGCGATATCCAGGCCAGCCTCGATGCGATCGATGCCGGCAATTCGCACATCACCCAGGTCCGCGCCGATCAGGGCGTGCGCGCGCAGCGTTTCGACGCGGCGACGGAGGATCTCGACAATAGCGGGACCGACCTCGCCGCCGAACGCAACGGACTGGAGAGTACCGACCTCACCTACGCGCTCAGCGAATTCCAGGCGAAGCAGACCGCGCTCCAGGCCGCGCAGACCTTGTTCGCCAAGACCAACAAGAGCACCTTGTTCGATCTGGTCGGCTGATAGCGGTCGTTCTGGAAACGCGCGGAAGAGCGCGTTCCATACCGTGCCGGCCCGCTCCCCCGCCCAACCTCCCGACGGCATCATACTGGATCGGGAGGTTGGGCGGGGGAGCGGGCCGGCACCGTCTCCGAGACAAAAAGACGGTAAACCCGATCTTCACCATAAAGCGCGTAGATCCCCGCCGTTAATCATATTGGAGAAGCCGGAATCCTATCCGGACGCTCCGTTCAGTTTCGCCATCCGGGGGTGTGTTTCGAATGTTTGCAGCGATCGGTCTGGTCGTCCTCCTCGGCATGGTGTTCGGTGGCTTCGCCTTCACCGGCGGCGCGCTCGGCCCCGTCCTGGAATCGATCCCGCACGAAATGATCATCATCGGCGGCGCCGCGATCGGCGCGCTGGTCGCCGGCAATTCGATGAAGGAATTGAAGCAGCTCGGCGGCGGCTGCAGCAAGGTCTTCAAGGGTCCGAAATATACCAAGAAGGACTTTCTGGAGGTGATCTTCCTGGTCTCCAGCCTGATGAAGATGCTGCGCACCGACGGCCCGGTCGCGCTTGAGCCGCATATTGAAGATCCGAAATCGTCGAGCGTGTTCGGTCAATATCCTAAGCTGCTCAAGGATACGACGCTGATCCATCTCATCACCGACACGCTGCGGCTGGTCGTGATCTCGTCGGGCACGCTCGATCCGCACGCGGTCGAGGACGTGATGGATAATGCGCTCAAGACGCATCATCACGACGACATCCGCCCCGCCGACATGCTCCAGAACCTGGCCGACGCGCTGCCCGCGCTCGGCATCGTCGCCGCCGTGCTTGGCGTGGTCAAGACGATGGGCTCGATCGACAAGCCGCCCGCGATTCTCGGCGCGATGATCGGCTCGGCGCTGGTCGGAACCTTTCTCGGCGTGCTGCTCGCCTACGGCATCGTCGGCCCCTTCTCGAGCCGCTGCCGCCAGGTCGTCGAGGCCGACGCTGCTATATATGGCGTGGTCAAGCAGATCATCATCGCATCGCTCCATGGCCATCCGCTGCCGCTCGTGATCGAAGCGGCGCGTTCGGGCATCAGCCACAACAACCAGCCCGCTTTCGCCGACGTCTTCGACGGCATGCGGGGGCGGTGATGGCCAGGCAGAACGCACCGGCCCGCACCCCCATCCGGCCTCCCCGACACGGTATCCTTGATGGGAGGCCGTCGGGGTCCCCACAAAGTAATACTTTGTGGGGTGCCCCGGGTGGGGGTGTGGGCCGGTGCGGTCTCCGCATGAGTGGAGCAAACTAATGGCTGGCCCCTCAAAGCGCGGCCGGAACGAGCCCGAGCCACGGCCGATCATCGTCAAGAAGATCGTCGTGGCTGGCCATGGCGGGCACCATGGCGGCGCGTGGAAGGTCGCCTATGCCGATTTCGTGACCGCGATGATGGCTTTCTTCCTTTTGCTCTGGATTCTCGGCGCGACGACGGAGAAGCAGCGCAAGGGCATCGCTGATTATTTCGCGCCGACGCTGATCGAGATGAAGCTCAAGAGCGCGGGCTCGAATGGCGTGTTCGGCGGCGACAGCATCATCGCCAAGGACAATTATCCGCACAAATCGGCACAGACCGGCTCGAGATCGCTGACCATCCCCAAGGATGCGACCGGCGGCGCGTCCGAGGCCGCGGCGGCGGAGCGGATGCGCGATCGCGTGCGCTTCGCCTATCTCAAGAAGCAGATCATGCAGCGCATCACCTCGGACAAGAGCCTGTCCAAGCTCGCCAGCAGCATCCGTTTCACCGACACGCGCGAAGGCCTGCGCATCGACATGGTCGACAAGGCCGATTTCTCGATGTTCGCGCTCGGCACCGATACGTTGCTGCCCGAAGCGCGCGCGCTGATGACGCAGGTCGCGCAGGTCATTGCCGGCGTGCCTAATGGCGTGATCGTGCGCGGTCACACCGATGCTTTGCCTTATGCGGCCGGCCGCTCGGTCAATAATTGGACATTGTCGGGCGCGCGCGCCGAAGCGACGCGTAGGGCGCTGGCGGATGCGGGCGTTCCGGCGGACCGCTTCAACCGGATCGAAGGCGTCGCCGACCGTGAGCCGTTCATCCCATCCGACCGCTATGATCCGCGTAACCGCCGCATGTCCATCACTTTGGCCTTCACCGGCCAGGACCAGGCCGATCAGCCGGACCCCACCGCAGCCGAGCCCCCCGTCCAGATCCCGACGCACTGATCGCAATTATCCCAACCACCGTCGTTGCGAGCCGGGGCGAGGCGGGAGAGGCATCCGGCGTCTAGGTCAAGCTCTTCGAAGAAAGGCCGCACCAAACCCGGATTGCCAGCGACGATCAATGCGAGCTTCCGCTGCCGCGACCCAGCTTTGATCTGCTTCGTCCGCACCACCTGGGTAGAGCCCTAGAACCTAGCACTTCGGAAGCGGCCCGACTAAAGGTGGGCCTCACAGGAAGCGGGAGCAGGCAGCGTGAAGCGTTGGATCAGCCCGCGTCTAGAGGGGGGCATTCTGTTCACAGCCGCCGCCATTATCTCCGGCGCGGGCTACTTGTTCGGACATCACGAGCGGATGCAACTCGCAATGGCGATCGTATTCGCAATCGCCGGCGCTCGACACTTGTGGTGGTGGAAAAAAGGAAGAGAAGCAGAAAATCCAAACTGACCCGGTACCCCAGCACCGGGTAATAACCTGGCGACAATTCCTCAGTTCACCTGGGGCAGCGACAGCATCAGATAGGCCAGCCGCGCCTGCGCCGGCGTGGGCTTCAGCATGTTGATCCGGTTCTGCTCGATCGTGGCGAGCATCTGGCCGATATCGGTGCCGGCGGGATCGTCCGACGCATCCGTCGCAGTCGTCGCATCGGCCGCCGACATGTCGCTGAAGCCCAGCTGGAGCGACGAGATGTCGGGCGCGCCCGGCATCGACTGGACGAGGCTGCCGGGGGTGAGGCCGTTGCTGGCGGTCTGGACGGAGGCGCCGTCGCTGCCGTCGACCGCGGTGTCGAGCTTGTGCCCCATGAGCGCATAGACCTGGTCGAGCGTGCGCGGGCTGCCGTCCTTGCCGTAGAAGATCGATCGGTTGGCGCGCGCTTCCTGCGGGAACATCGTCGCGGCGCACGCGCTGCCATTATTGCATTGCGCGCGCAGGAATTTGGTCGCGCCGCCAAGCCCCAGGAAGTGCGCCATATAGAGATCGGTGCCGTTGACACCGCGGCCGAGTGCCTGGCTCAGGCTCGATGCATTGTCCGCCGCATAGGATGCCGCCATCAGCGCCGACGGGCCGGGCTGCTCGCGCAGCGCCATCACAGCCTGGCGCAGCGCCGGATCGACCGTGAAGCCGCCGCCTTTCTTCGCGGTGATCGCGTCCGCCGCCCAGCCGAAGCCATGCTCGGCGCCGTGCGCCTTGACCACGCCCAACCAGCTCTGATCGAGAAACTGATACAGCCCAGTCGCGCTCGAGCTCGCCGCCTTGGCGTTGGGGTTGAGCCCGCTCTCGCTCTTGGCCTGCGCCATCAGGTAGGAGAAATTGACGCCCGTCGACTGCGCCGCCTGCCCGATCGCGGCGCGCACGTCGTCGGCCATTCGATTCACGGTGGAGGGAGTACGGATAAGCGTCACGTTGTCGCCCATTACTGTGGAGATGCCGCGATTATGAAGCACAAAGGTTAACGCGCCGTTATTCTCGATTGACGAGGCATTAGCGTGGATTGCCGTACGACTAGGTCGCGAGCCCGGTCTGTCGTAAGCTCGGTCGAGGGGGGTGGAGCCGATGGACACGACGCGCCGTCATTTTCTGCAAAGCGCGGCAGCGCTGCCGGCGATCGCCGCCGGGGCTCCGGATCGCGCAGCCCCGGGCAATATGCCGCTGCTGTCGCGCCACGAACTGGGTCTGGAACCCGATCTCGTCTACCTTAACACGGCGTCCGCGGGGCCCACACCGAAACGCATCCTCGCTCGTGCGATAGAGGCTTGGCAGCGGCTCGAAACCGAGCCCGTTTATATGGGCTATTCCCGCAATCCTGACAGTGTCGTGGCTGCCGCCGACAGGGTGCGCGGCAAGGCGGCGGCATTGATCGGCTGTACCGCCGACGAGATACTCCTGACGCGTGGCACCACCGAGGGGATCACGACTTTGGCCAACAGCATCCGGCTGAGGGAGGGGGATCGCGTCCTCCTCACCGACCAGGAGCATGAAGGTGGTGAGGTTGCATGGCAACACCGGCAGTGGCGCGACGGAATCGTGGTGGATCGCGTCAGCATCCCGATCGGTGACAATGATACCGGAGCGATCGTGGCGCGCTTCGCGGCCGCGATACAGCCGCGAACGCGCGTGATCAGCTTCAGCCACATATTGAGCCCGACCGGGCTGAGCATGCCGGTTGCGGAGATCGCCGCAATTGCAAAATCGCGCGGCATATTGTGCATCGTCGACGGCGCCCAGGCGGTCGGCTCGATAGCGGTCGATGTCCGCGCGCTCGGTTGCGACGCTTATGCCACCAGTGGCCACAAATGGCTGATGGGGCCCAAAGGCACCGGATTCGTCTTTATCAGCCAAGCGGCAGCCGCCGAGATCAGGCCCGCGCAATGGTTCATCGACCGCGCATTCGGCGGCAACTCGGCCGGGATCGGGCCGATCCCGCTCGTGATCGGGCTGGGCCAGGCGATCGACGACAAAATGGCGATCGGAATGGGACGGATCGAGGCGCACAATCTGGCGCTGCGCGATCTGTGCTATGCGGCGCTGGCGAACATTCCGGCGCTGCGTGTGGTCAGCCCGCCACCCGGTGCCTTGGCCACCCCGCTCGTCGCCGCGGCGTTGCCGCCGGACATCGACAGTAGGCTCATGCGCGTTCGCATGCATGACCGTCACCGCGTCGTGATCAAGATGGCGGAAAAGCGCTGGTTCAACGGTATCCGCTTCTCGCCGCACCTCTTCAATGACGTGCCTGACATCGACCGCGCCATGATGGCGTTGCGCGCCGAGCTAAGGGACTGGTCGGCGTGAAGGCCGCGCGAACTGGCGGATGTCAGGGGAGAGAAATACCATGGCACGACGCTTTTTGATTTTGGTTTTCGGCTGGCTTTTCGCGTCGGCGATGTCGGTCGCGAATGCGGCACCCGCCGATAATATGGTGATAGGAACCTGGAAGCTGAATGTCGCCAGATCGACATTCACGCCCGGGCCGGGCTGGCAGAGCCAGGTTCGCGTTTATCAGGCGACTCCGGCAGGCGTTTCCGTCACCTGGACCGGAACCGACGCCAGTGGCGCGACTATGCGCGTGAGTTACGCCTACAATTATGACGGGCGTGATTATCCGATGGTCGGATCGGCAAGTTACGACACGCTGAACGCGGTCCGCGTCGATGCGCGGACGGTCAGGTCGGAGGAAAAGCGGGACGGCAAAGTTGTCGGAATCGCCGTGCGCACGGTCTCCCCCGACGGAAAAGTCTTGACCATCGCGGACGAGGGCACGAACCGGAAAGGCAAGCCTTTCTCGCAGCTTCTGATATTCGACAGACAGTGATGGTCGGTGTGCAACGCGCTTTCCCTTCGTCATTGCGAGGCGCGTAGCGCCGAAGCAATCCAAGCCCGCACGTCAGGCTTGACAAGCCGGAACAAACCGTGTACGCACTTCGCGTTCGCCGATTGGAGCAATCCCGTCAGCGGACATGACCGGCGCGAAGCTCCTCGGCATGCATGAGACGGTACCTTCGCCCAAAGAGTACAGATCTCGGCGTGTGCTTTACGGCACGCGGTGATGCCGGCGTCGTGGAGGGGAGCTACGCGGACGACGCGAAGGGGGTAACC